>Ga0114997_10001614_pt1 | contig 18509 bp, 19 predicted proteins | sample ArcticOcean_MG_C_2_FD_87045 | JGI IMG/M metagenome (GOLD analysis project Ga0114997, IMG submission 87045) | Marine microbial communities from western Arctic Ocean - ArcticOcean_MG_CB4_136 | ecosystem: Environmental > Aquatic > Marine > Oceanic | place: Arctic Ocean: Canada Basin | collected...
AGGGGGACAAATTATGAGTTTAGTACATCAAATCCTATGTGGAGAGCAACTTTAGAAACTTTAGATTTTTTACCTTTATCAAATGTTGATTACTCTGGTGGCATGATAATAACTGACTGGTATAATGATTCTAAAACTAAAAATGACTCTATAAAAATTACAGTACGGTTTTTATCTAACGAAATTCAATCTAATAGTTTAAAAATTATAATTCATAAAAAAGAATGTACGGCTAATAATAACTGCACAGTTAAAAAAATTGAATCAAAAATTGAAGAAGAACTGACACGTACAATTCTAAGTAAGGCTGCTTTTATTAAAAAAGAAATCAAAAATAAAAAATAATTTTTTCTAAAATGGAAAGAGTGAACTTTCAATCAATTGAAAAGAAGTGGCAAACTAATTGGCTTGGTAAGTCTCTTAATAGAGATAAAAAAAATAAAAAGTTTTATTGTTTAGAAATGTTTCCGTATCCATCTGGAAAAATTCATATGGGTCACGTAAGAAATTACACTATAGGTGATGTTGTCGCTAGATTTAAATTCTTAAATAATTACAACGTTCTTCATCCCATGGGTTGGGACTCATTTGGTATGCCGGCTGAAAACGCAGCTAGAGAAAACAAATTGAGTCCGCAAAAATGGACTGAAAAAAATATTTCAGAAATGAAGCGTCAACTAAAAATGCTTGGCCTTTCTATAGATTGGAATTTGGAAATATCTACATGTGATGAGGATTATTATAAACATCAACAGTCGCTATTCATTGATTTTTATAACATTGGGCTAATATCAAGAAAAGAAAAATACGTGAATTGGGATCCTATTGAGCAAACTGTTTTAGCTAATGAGCAAGTAATCAATGGAAGAGGTTGGAGATCTAATGCTGTGGTAGAAAGAAAAAAACTTTCACAATGGTTCTTTAATATAACTAAACTATCCAAAGAACTACTAACTGGGTTAGACAAGTTAAACGGTTGGCCAGACAAAGTTAAGCTAATGCAAAAAAATTGGATTGGGGAATCCATTGGTTGTGAAATAGACTTCGAGATAAACAATGCGCCATCAATAAATAAAATAAAAATATTTACAACACGTCCAGATACAATATATGGGGCATCATTTATTGCAATTTCTGCCGATCATCCTTTTTGTAAATTGTTTAAAGATAAAAAAAACTTTATAAAATTTAAAGATGAGTGTTTAAAAGTGGGAACAACTGAAGAGGCTTTAGCAAATGCAGAAAAAATTGGTTACGAAACTGGTTTTGTTGCTAAACATCCCTTCATAGCAGGTAAAAAAATACCCATATTTGTAGCTAATTTTATTCTAATGGACTATGGGACTGGTGCAGTATTTGGGTGTCCTGCTCACGATCAAAGAGATTTAGATTTTGCAATAAAATATAATTTAGAAATTATTAATGTTATATCCCCTAAAATACCATCTGCAAATATAAATGATAAAAGTATTGCCTTTACGGGCGAAGGTACCCTTGTGAATTCATCATTTTTAGATGGACTTACAATTGCAGATGCCCAAAAAAAAATAATAAAAAGGATTGAAGACGATAAAATTGGTAGAAAAAAAACATCTTTTAGATTGAAAGATTGGGGAATTTCAAGACAAAGATTTTGGGGGTGTCCAATTCCTATGATTTACCTGGAAGATGGCAGCATAGTTCCAGTTGAAAAAAATGAACTTCCTATCAAACTTCCAGAAAAAGTAGATTTAAGTTCTGGTGGAAATCCTCTTAAAAATCATCCCACATGGAAAAAAACTACGCACAAACTGACAGGAAATCCTGCAATAAGAGAGACTGATACGTTAGATACTTTTGTGGATTCCTCATGGTATTTTATGAGGTTTTGTTCACCGAAAATAACAGACCAGCCATTTAAAAACGAAGATTTAAATTATTGGATGCCTGTGGACCAATACATTGGGGGGGTAGAGCATGCAATTTTACACTTACTTTATTCAAGATTTTTTATGCGAGCTGTAAAATTAAATGATAACCTTATTAAAGAAGAGGAGCCTTTTAAAGGATTGTTTACCCAAGGAATGGTTTGTCACGAAACATACAAAGATTCTAAAAATAAATGGCTGGGCATAGATGAAATAGAAAAAAATACTAATGATGAAACAATTAAAAAAGATGATAAAAGCCTAGTCACTGTAGGCCCCTCTGAAGCAATGTCAAAATCTAAGAAAAATACTATTGATCCCGAAAGTATGATCAAGGTTTATGGTGCAGATGCTGTTAGATGGTTTATTTTATCAGATAGCCCTCCTGAAAAAGATGTGCAATGGTCAAATCAGGGTGTAAATGCATCCTACAAATTTCTTCAAAAGATTTGGAACTTAAATACTATAATAATAGAAAGGACCGATCGAAAAGCAACTGTAGAATTGGAAAAAGAAATTAATAGAAAATTAAACAATTATTTAATTAAAATTACAAACTTAATAGAAAATTTTCAATTAAATGTGGTGGTTGCTCAAGCTCATGAAATTTATAAACTTGTTAATGAATCAGTTAGTTTGAATATAAGCAATCAATGTATTAGAAAAAGTCTTATTAACTTTATGACGGTACTAATTCCCTTGGTTCCGCATATTGCAAATGAATGCCTTGAAAATCTTGGTCAGAAAAACACAGAAAAATGGCCAACGCTTGATGTAGACCTTTCGGCAGAACAAAAAATTAAAATGGCAGTACAGATAAATGGAAAAACTAAAGAAGTAATGGAGGTTGACAAAGATTTACCAGAAATAGAGATAGTTAAAATCTGTAAAAATAATAATAAGATAAAGAAAAATATAATAAATAAAGATATAGTCAGAATTATATTTGTTAAAAATAAAATAATCAATTTTTTAGTAAAATAAATTATGAGTACAAAAATACAATTATTATCTATTTTCTTCATTTGCTTTTTGCTTACTGGATGTGGATTTAAAAAAGTTCATCAATCTCATGAAGGGCTAATTCAGATACAAAATTTAAAAATTTCTGGAAATAATAGATTGGCAAATATTATTAAAAATAAAATAAACTTAATCTCAGTCATGAACGGAAGGAATAAAATTAATCTTACGTTTAAATTATCAAAAGATAAGAATGTTAAAGAAAAAAATATATCTGATAGAACTACAAAATATGAAATCACTTTGGTGGCAAAGATGACACTAAAGGATATCAAAACCTCAAAAGAAATAAATAAAAATTTTCAAAGAACATTGGTATTTAACACGGCTAAAAATTTTTCAGGAACAATCGCAAATGAGAATAAAACAATAAAAGAGTTGGCAAAACAGATTTCTGAAGAGATTATTTATTTCTTAAATATTTCTTATAAAGACAAGTGATATTAAAAAGTTACATTATTGAAAAAAACATAAACTTAATTAGTGAATATAATTGCGTCCTTTTTTACGGTGAAAATGACGGAATAAAAGATGATGTTAAAAATGAAGTAAAGAAAACAAATCAAGATGCTGAATTTTTAAATTTTTTCCAAGAGGATATAATTAAAGATGAAACTGCTATTTTCAGAGAGGTAGACAATTTATCACTATTTAGTGAAAAAAAAATTATTTTCATTTATGAAGCAACTGATAAAATTTTTAAAATAATATCAGAAAGTTTGGAACGTACAAATACACAGGTAAAAATATACATATTTTCTAAACTCTTAGATAAGAAATCTAAACTAAGGGCGTTTTTTGAAAAAGAGAAAAAATTAGCTATTATTGCTTGCTATCAAGATAATGAAAGGACTTTATCAAACTACATAACGGATAAGCTAAAAAATTTTAATGGCCTTAATCAAGAAATAATTAATTTAATTATAAGCAATTCTAATAATGATCGTAGGTTAATTAATGCTGAAATTATTAAAATAAAAAGTTTATATATTGATAAAAAAATTAACAAAGAAAGCTTAATCAATTTATTAAATATAAAACATGATGATGATTTTAATAAAATTCGTGATGCTTCTTTAATAGGAAATAAAAAAAAAGTAAATAGCCTGATTGGTCAAATAGACTTTTTGCCAGAAAATACTTTTTTTTTCATCTATAATATTTGCAACAGAATTAACAAGCTTCTAGAAATTCAAGAAATTACCAAAAACACGAATGATAGTGAATTAGCTCTAGAAAATATAAAGCCAAAAATATTTTGGAAAGATAAACCTATTTACATAGAACAACTTAAAAGGTGGAATAAAAGTAATTTAGAGAAAGCCTTAAGTTCGATAGCAGAATTGGAATTATTAATAAAGAGTAATTCGACCATTAGAAACGATGTATTGATAAAAAAACTCTTGGTTTCACTTTGCGTAAAAGCGTCTAAGAACTGCTAAGTAGTTTTTTAATCATATCGAATTGATTTAGATTTTTATATTCGATAATTACTTTACCGGAATTATTTTTCTTATTATTTATTGTTGTTTTAAGACCTAGAATTTCTTCTAATTTTTTTTCAATATTTTGAATATTTGCGTCTACTGAATGTGGATTCTTAACCAAATTTTTTTCTTGCTTGACAAATTTTTCCACTTGTCGTGCACTCATTTTCTTTGCTACAATAGCTTCTGCTATAGAGGATGGATCTGATAGACCGATTAAAGGTCTTGCTTGGCCAGCAGTAATCAAACCTTCTTCTAACATTGCAACTACATCCTCCGGCAAGCTTAAAAGTCTTAATGTGTTGCTAATGTGACTTCTGCTTTTCGACATTAAATGTGAAACTTTTTCTTGGTCGTATCGGAACTCTTCAATTAATCTTTTATAACCTTTCGCTTCTTCAATTGAATTGAGGTCTTCTCTTTGTACATTTTCAACTATAGCAACTTCCAAGGTTTCGCTGTCCGTTAATTCCAAGATGTTTATTGGCACCTCATGAAGCCCGGCATTTTGTGCAGCCAGCCATCTTCTTTCACCAGCAATAATTTCGAACTTATCAGGATTCTCTCTTTTTCTTCTTACAGCTATTGGCTGTATAACCCCGTTTTTTTTTATTGATTTAGATAATTCTTGCAATTTTTCTTGATCAAATTTTATTCTTGGCTGATACTTATTCCTATCTAAATCGCCTATCAATGCTTTCTGAGCGCTTGGAAGATTCCCTTCTTTTATGTCTGAAGGCTTTGCGTCACCAAACAAAGCCGACAGTCCCCTGCCAAGGCCTCTTTTTTTATTTTGTTCGCTCATACAGCGCCACCCATTAGGTTTTTTTGATTTAAAAACTCTTCTGCTAAGTCATAATACGATCTACTGCCTAAACAATTTTTATCGTAAATTACGCATGGCATTCCGTGAGATGGTGCTTCAGACAGTCTTACATTTCTTGGTATTACGGTTTGATAAACTTTTTCTTTAAAATAATCTCTAGCTTCTTTATCTACTTGTGCTGATAGTTTGTTTCTTTTATCAAACATTGTTAACAATATTCCTCTTATATTTAATGTTTGATTTAAATTAACTTTTATTCTTTCAATAGTTTTAACTAACTGTGTAATGCCTTCCAGAGCAAAAAATTCCGCTTGAAGTGGTACCAATAATTCATCTGCAGCAACAAGAGACATAATTGTTAATAAGCTCAGTGATGGAGGACAGTCTATAAAAATATTCTCATATTCTGAAAGATATTTCTGATTTTCTCCTTTTAAAATTTCTTTTAATAAAAAAGCCCTATTGCTCTCATTTGCTGTTTCAACTTCTAAGCCAGACAGATTAACATTCGAACTTATTATGTCTAATGAGCCTATATTGGACTTTTGTATAGATTCTTCTAATTTAACTTTACCAATTAGCAAATTATAGATATTTTTATCTTCCTTCGTGTTTGATTTGCCTAATCCTGTTGTAGCATTTCCTTGAGGATCTAAATCGATAACTAAAATTTTTTTTCCTTTTTGAGCTAAGGCTGTAGCTAGGTTGATTACGGTGGTAGTCTTACCAACTCCTCCTTTTTGATTTATAACAGCTATGATATTTTTCACTATTTTAATACATCTATAATCAAAACTTTTGATTCTTTATCTGTCATACTATTAAATAGTTTATACTCGAATGAACTCTGCTTCAAAGCATTATCTACCTCTTCTTGTGCACTCTTTCCCTTTAAAATGATTATTTTATAGGGTTTTTTTGCTATTTCACGTGAAATTCTTAATATTTCAGGTAATTTCTTAAAAGCCCTGCAAACAATATAATCCCCGTTTATTTTTTGATCTTTTAGATTTCCTGGCATGATTTTTACCTTTAGATCAATATCTAATAGTAATTTTGATAGAAATTTTATTTTTACGGGTGATTTTTCATGCAAATTCACGTGAAATTTGGGATTATTGTTATAAATGGCAATTACTATGCCGGGGAACCCAGCTCCGGTTCCAAAATCTGATAAGTGTTTTTCATCATCAAAGTCGATATATTTTACTAATTGAGCGGAATCAAGGATGTGTCTAGACCAAATATGTGACTCTGTACTTTTAGATATAAGATTATAATGTTTGTTAAACTCAATTATAGAATTTTTAAGCAATATTAATTTATCAATGCTATTTTTACTGAATTTAAGATCATTTATTAAAATTGAACTAACGTGGTCAAATTCCATTAGGCAGTTTTTTTAGCCTTTAGCTTTTTAAGATGTACTAAAATAATAGTTACAGCAGCTGGAGTAACACCATCAATTCTTATAGCTTGCCCTAACGTCTTGGGCCTAATCAAGGATAATTTAGATTTAACTTCTGTGGAAAGGCTACTAAAAGATTCATAGCTTAGATCCTCAGGAATTATTATTGATTCATCTCTTTTAAAAGCTTCTATGTCATGCTTTTGACGAGATAAGTATCCAGAGTAGTGGGCATCAATTTCAACCTGTTTATCAATAATATGTCCATACTGGGTTATATCTGGCCAAATAGACCTTATTTTTTTCATGTCAACACCCTTTAACCCAAGCACCTGCAAGGCTGTTCTTTTAATTCCGTCTTTGGCAATTTTAATAGAATGTTTTTCAGCAGCATTTGGAGAGATCAATTTACTTTCTAAAGAATTAAAAACTAATTGTAAATTTTTTTGTTTTTCTAGAAATTTTTTAGATCTTATATCTTTAACTAAATTAATTTTTATTCCTAACGGGGTCAGTCTTTGATCAGCATTGTCTGCTCTTAAAGATAATCTATATTCTGCCCTCGAAGTAAACATCCGATAGGGCTCGGAAACGCCCTTGGTAATTAGATCATCGATCATGACTCCAATATAAGATTCTGATCTATCTAAAATAAATTCCTTTTCGTTTCTTATTTTTAATGCAGCATTTACACCAGCTATAAGACCTTGTGCAGCCGCTTCCTCGTAACCAGTCGTGCCATTGATTTGGCCAGCTAGGAAAAGTGATTTGATTTTTTTTGTCTCTAGGGTAGCCTTAAGCTCACGAGGGTCAACATAATCATATTCTATAGCATAACCAGCTCTAATCATCTTAACCTTCTCTAAACCCTTTATTTTAGCCAAAAATTGTAGCTGGATATCTTCGGGTAGTGATGTTGATATGCCATTTGGGTAAACAGTACTGTCATTTAATCCCTCAGGCTCAAGGAATATTTGATGCTGTTGCTTTTCCTTAAACTTCACTATCTTATCTTCGATTGCCGGACAATATCTCGGACCTACACCCTTTATATTCCCAGAGTACATGGCGCTTTTGTTAATATTCTCACTTATAATTTTATGAACTTCATTATTTGTACGAGTTACACCGCAAGAAATTTGTTTATTTAAAAGTTTTGTCGTTAAAGAAGAAAAAAAATAGGGCTCTTGATCAGCACCCTGCATTTCAATTTCATCGTAGTTGATAGTGTCTCCGTCTAGACGTGGTGGCGTTCCTGTTTTTAGTCTGCCGATTTTTATTTCAAACTTAGATAATTGTTCCGACAGACCGGTCGATGGTTTTTCATCATATCTACCTGCCGGTATTTGTTTTTCACCTATGTGGATTAGGCCGTTCAAAAAAGTTCCTGTCGTTAAAATCAATTCTTTACAAAAAATTTGTTTACCGCTTTTACAAATAAAACCTTTTATTTCGTTTCCACTAAAAACAAATTTGATTACTGGATCCGCAATTACTTTTAAGTTTGAGTAATTTAATAAAGTTTTTTGCATATGCTCTTTATATAAAGCTCTGTCCGATTGTGTTCGAGGTCCTCGTACAGCTGGACCTCTACTTCTATTTAATAATCTAAATTGGATTCCAGATTTATCTGTTACTACGCCCATAACTCCATCTAAGGCATCTATCTCTCGTACGAGGTGCCCCTTTCCTAAACCACCTATGGCAGGATTGCATGACATTTCACCTATTGTCTCTATTTTATGTGTAAAAAGGGCTGTATTGACGCCGATTCTAGCGGATGCAGCCGCGGCTTCACATCCAGCATGTCCTCCACCTATTATCACGACATCAAAATCTTGTTTACTCATGGTAGGAATGTATCTGTCTAAATTGATTTTACAAGATGTATTTTTAAATCGCCTATTATTTACCTATGCAAAAATCCTTGAATATAGAGCCTAAAATTTCTTCAACGTCAACCTTTCCTACTATACTTCCCAGATGTCTAGTTGCCATTCTTAAATCTTCAGCTGCGAGCTCTATATCTTTGTTTTGATCTTTCGAAAGAAATTTATCTATTTCTTTTAAACACTCACTTAATTTTACTCTATGTCTCTCCCTTGTGATTAAAGTATTTTTTTTAGTAGCAAATTTATTACTTAATTTTTCCTTAAGTTTTTTAACAAAAATGTCTATATTTTTATTATCTTTTACTGAAACCAAAATAGTGGTGGCGTCAAATTTGTGATTCTGATCATTTTTGATATCTGATTTGTTTAAAAGAACTATTGAATCTTTATTTATTAGATCTTTTATTTTATTGTCTATTTCTTTGGAAGAGTTATCAATCATAATAATATTTATATCCGCTTTCTTTAGTTTTTCTAGGGCTAATGATACACCCTTTTTTTCAACCTCATTTTTTGTTTCTCTAATTCCTGCTGTATCAGCTAAGATTACAGGATATCCGTCTATACTAAGAAATATTTCTATAACATCTCTTGTTGTTCCCGCTTCTTCAGAAACAATGGCTACTTCTCGTTTAGATAATAAATTTAATAAAGATGATTTACCTGCGTTTACTTCTCCAATAATCGACACTCTAAAACCATCTCTTATTTTTTCTCCGATTTTATTATCCTCTAATATTTTTTTAATGTCTTGCTGAATATTTTTAATAGATTTATGAACTTCCTTTAAAACTTTTTCAGGAAGATCGTCTTCTGCAAAATCTATTTTTGCCTCTATGTAAGATAACGACTTAACTAATTTTTCTCTTAAATCATTATAATATTTAGATGCATTGCCTTGGACTAATTTTACAGCCTGTTTTCTTTGTAATTCTGTTTCTGAATGTATTAAGTCGCCAATACTTTCCGCTTCTACTAAATCTACTTTATCATTTTGAAAGGCTATTTTTGTAAACTCCCCTGGCTCTGCCAGTCTGCAGTTTTCTTGTTCGGATAAAATATTCAAGAAATGAGCTATAACAGCATTACTACCGTGTATATGGAATTCTGCTAGATCTTCCCCGGTAAAACTGTTGGGTCCTGGGAACCACAATAAAAGCCCTTCATCTATTAAACTGCCGTCTCTAGGGTTGTAAAACTTACATAGGTTGACTGCTTTAGAACTTAGCGCATCCTGTTTTGTAATTAATTTTGATATCTTATTAGTATCACTTCCTGACACTCTAATTATAGCTATGCCCGTTGGACCATTTCCAGATGATAGTGCGTATATATTCATTTTTTTATAGAGATAGCATACTAAATGAATAAAAAAAAAAATATAAAAGAAAATTAAATAAACTAGCTAGTCTTATTCATAGAATCAAAAAAATCTGCATTATTTTTTGTGTTCTTTAATTTAGAAATCAAAAATTCTATTCCGTCCATTGTTCCCATTGGACTAATGATTCTTCTTAACACATTCATTTTAGACAGGTCATCTTTTTCAAATAAAAGTTCTTCTCTTCTAGTTCCTGATCTAGTTATGTCTAGAGCTGGATATATTCTTTTATCAGCAACTTTTCTATCTAGTATTAGCTCTGAATTACCTGTTCCTTTAAATTCTTCAAAAATAACCTCATCCATTCTAGATCCTGTATCAACTAAAGCTGTCGAGATAATTGTTAGAGAACCACCTTCTTCAACATTTCTTGCTGCACCAAAAAATCTTTTTGGCCTTTGAAGGGCATTGGCGTCTACACCTCCTGTTAATACTTTGCCAGAACTAGGTATAACTGCATTATATGCTCTCCCCAACCTTGTTATTGAGTCCAATAAAATAACTACATCCTTTTTATGTTCCACTAATCTTTTTGCTTTTTCTATTACCATTTCTGCTACGGCAACATGTCTGGATGCTGGCTCATCAAAAGTTGATGCTACTACTTCACCTTTTACTGATCTTTGCATATCTGTTACTTCCTCTGGTCTTTCATCAATAAGGAGAACCATTAAAAAACATTCGGGATGATTTGCGGTAATTGATTGTGCTATGTTTTGTAAAATAATTGTCTTTCCTGCTCTTGGTGGTGAAACTATAAGAGCTCTTTGACCTTTGCCAATTGGACTGACTAGATCGATTAATCTTGCTGTATTGTCAGGTTTCTTTTCAATTTTAGTTGTTTCTATTTCGAGCTTTATCCTCTCATCTGGATAAAGGGGCGTTAAATTGTCAAAAGCAATTTTATTTCTCACTTTTTCAGGTTCTTCGTAATTTATTTTGTTTACTTTTAATAAGGCAAAATATCTCTCGCCATCTTTAGGTCCTCTTATTTCTCCCTCTACTGAGTCTCCAGTTCTTAGTCCAAACCTTCTTATCTGGCTTGGACTTACATAAATATCATCTGGTCCAGGTAAGTAATTTGATTCAATTGCTCTCAAAAATCCAAATCCATCTTGTAAGACTTCAAGCACACCTATAGCCGTAATTTGTTCGTTTTTTTCTGCAAGTTTTTTAAGTATTGCAAATAAAATTTCTTGTTTTCTTAAAGTGCTTGGGTTTTCAATGCCAAGTTTTTCAGCTTCGGAAATAAGTTCCGCTGGATTTTTCTGCTTGAGTTCTTGTAAATTCATATGTGAGTGTTTGATTTTTAGGTAAGTAACGTAAATATATGCCTTTTAAATAATATTACAAGCCTTATAAAGGTTTAAAAACAGCAAGAAAAATAATAAATATCAATAGAACCGTGGGTACTTCATTCATTATTCTATAAAACTTAGATGATTTAACGTTTTGATTAATTGAGAAAACTTTAACACAGCTACCTAAAAAGAAATGATAGTACGTTAGAAATATAACTAAAATTATTTTAATTTGAAACCATAGATCGTAAAGTATTTTAAAATCAAGGATATATATTAAAAGAAAACCAAAAAACCATGTGGAAAGCATTGCTGGCATCATTATATAATTATATAATTTTTTTTCCATTATATTAAAAGTGTTCATTTGTTCTAGATTATCTTTGGTTTCTGAGTGATAAACAAATATTCTTGGTAAATACAGAAGCCCTGCCAACCACGATATCATTGATATTAAGTGCAACGATTTAAATAATAGATAATAATTCATCTTATCTTAAAACCAGATAATCTTTGATGAGTTTATGAAATAATTCTATATGGTCTTCATTGTCGTTTAAACAAGGAATTAAATCGAAATTTTCTCCACCATGCTTCATGAAGCTATCTTTTCCTTGGATATTAATTTCTTCTAATGTTTCAACACAGTCGGAAGCAAAACCGGGACATATAACCAATATATTTTTTTTTCCTCGTTTGGGTAGAGATTCTAAAGTTTTATCAGTATAAGGGGTTAACCATTCTTGCGGTCCAAATCTTGATTGAAAAGTTGTTTCAATAGTAATATCAGAAAATTTTTCCTTTATAAGTCGAGTAGTTTTTTGACAATAACATTGGTAAGGATCACCTTTATCAAAATAAGATTTAGGAATACCGTGATAAGACGCTATAATTACATCTGGCTTCCAATCTATTTCTGAAATTTTTTTTTTTATGCTATTTGCCAGACCTTGTATATAAAGCGGATTGCTTTCGTAATGAGGTATAATTTGTAAACTTGGTTGCCACCTCATATTCATTAAATTTCTATAAATCTCATCACAAACTGTTGCCGTTGTAGCAGCCGCATATTGTGGGTATAATGGTAAAGCAATAATATTCTCACACCCTTTATCTTTCAAAAGTTCTAGTTTACTTTTTATGCTCGGATTTCCGTATCTCATTGCATAATCAATGATAACTTCCTCGCTTTTTATTTTTTTGCTAAGTTTTTCTGATTGTCTTTTTGTATAAAAACGTAATGGGGATTCATCGCTTTCTTTCATCCAAATTTGTTTATAGGCATGTGCAGTTTTACCTGTTCTGAATGTCAAAATAAATAAATTTAATATAACTTGCCAAATAATTGGGTTTACTTCTATTACTCTTCTGTCTGATAAAAATTCTCTTAAATATCTCCTTATATCCCACCAACTTGTAGAATCAGGCGTTCCTAAATTAATTAATAAAATACCGGTGTTGCCGAAAGTAACTGGAGGATGATTTTCATTTGTCTTCATTTTATTTTTTTTCTTTTATAAATTTAATAAGGTTTTCAAGTTTGTCGGGGTTTGTATCAGGTAATAAACCATGACCTAGATTAAATATATACGATCTGTCTTTAAATGCATCTAAGTATTTGGTAGCTTCTTTGATGATTTTTTTGTTTTCTTGAAATAATATTTTTGGATTCATTCCACCTTGTATGCATATTTTTTTAAGATTATCTCTAACCCACATAGGATCTAAGTTATAGTCAATATTAATAACATTAGGTTTAACAATTTCAACGAAATCTTTATACTTTCTTTTTATTCCTTTGGGAAAACATATGACAGGGGTTTTTTTACTTTTACAATATTCTACTAAATCTAAATTTGGTTTATAACAATAATTATTAATATCTTCTCCTGGTATCAAGCTAGCCCAAGAATCAAATATTTGTATCACGTCAGCTCCTGCTTTTATTTGATTGTTTATATGTATTTTTAGATATTCTGTTAAATTTTCTAAAATATTATTTATATTAATTTTTACACTTTTAAATTTTTCTACATTTAACACGTTTTCACTTGTTTTTAGGCTAATCATATAAATTAATAATGTCCATGGCGCACCAACAAAACCTATTAAAGATTTTCTGTTTTCCAGTTTTATTCTTGTTTTACTAATTGCTTCATAAACAGGTTTCAGTTTTTCTGAAAAATTATTTGGTGTATTCGCTAAAAATTCTTTCGTGTTAAATTTTGATAAAACAGGCCCAAAATTTTTTTTAAAAGTAACCGTTTGTCCTAGACCATAAGGTACCATTAAAATATCTGAAAAAATTATAGCTGCATCAAGATCAAACCTTTTAAGAGGTTGAAGCGTTATCTCAGAACTCAATTCACTATTTAAACACAGTTTAATGAAATCAGGATTTTTAAGTCTTATCTTTCTAAATTCTGGGAGGTATCTTCCTGCTTGTCTCATAAACCAAACGGGATGACAAGAATTATTTTTACCGTTTATAAAGTTTGTTAATATACTCATTAATATAATTATATATTTATAAATAAATTATTGGTAGTAGGGCATGTTAGTTGGTGACATAACTATTTATACCTATATTAATACATTTTGTTTATAAGATAATATGTAAAAAAACCCTTATATTTTGTCATTTTAAAATTATTATTAACATATTAGGTAAAGAAAATTTTGATTATCAACAGATAACAAAATGTGAGAATTATGTTAAGTATTGTTAATAACTTCTTTATGATAAAAAAAAAAATGTATAACAAGAAGTTGCAAAAAAAATATCAACAAACTTATGAACGAAAAATACAATGTATATCTCATATCTGATTCAACCGGTGAGACATTAGATAGAATATTTCTCTCGTTGAAATCTCAATTTACGAATTTCGAATATATAAAAAAAGAATACGTTTTTGTTAGAACTGAGAATCAAATAGATAAAATTATTAACGAATGCAACAAGCTTGAGAACTCAATCATACTATATACAATTGTAGAAACAAAGCTTGCTAAGTATATGTCAACAAAAGCAGAATTTAGTAATATTCCTTGTTTTGGAATTTTGGGTAATTTAATTTTAACTTTTTCAAAACTACTAAATCAAAAAGCATCACATACTCCTAGTGCACAACACGTTTTAGATGATGAGTATTATAAAAGAATAGAGGCTATCCAATTTACAATGTCTCATGACGATGGAAAAAAAAATAATGATATAGAAAAATCAGATATAATTTTACTCGGTGTAAGCAGAACAAGCAAAACACCAACCTCGATTTATCTTGCTAACCGTGGTTACAAAACAATAAACATCCCTTTGGTGTTAAGTCAAAAAATTCCTGAGAAATTAAAAGACCCAAAATTAAAAAGCTGCGTTGTAGGTTTAGTTGCCGAGCCTAGCAGATTATCAGATATTAGAAGAAATAGAGTTGCAATAATGAATGATCGAGATCTAATAAGCTACACAGACATAGAGATAATACAAAAAGAAGTAGACGATTCAAAGAAATTATTCAAAAAATATAATTGGCCTATTATAGACGTCACCAGAAAATCGGTAGAAGAAACAGCTGCTTCAGTAATAAGAATATTGGAAATACGTAAAAGCAGATGAAAATTGTTTTAGCTTCTAAAAGTGGCATAAGAAAAAAAATATTAGAAGAAAACAAAATATCTTGCAAAGTTATCGAGTCAAATATAGACGAAGATCAGGCCAAAGAATCATTGCTTGAAGCAGGAGCAAATCCACTGGCAATTTCTAAAAATCTAGCTGAATTAAAATCTATTAAAGTGAGTAGGAATTTACCAGGTATTATGGTTTTGGGAGCTGATAGCGTAGTTTCATTAGACAATGAATTAATAAATAAACCCAAAAATCGAGAAGATGCATTTAATATTTTAAAAAAATTAAATAATTCTAAACATTATTTAATTTCTTCAGTTTGTATATCAAAAAATGGTTCTATGGTGTGGAACTACTCAGAGACATCAGAGTTAATAATGAAAAATCTTACAGATATAGAATTACAAAATTATCTTAAAAGAATTGATACAGAAACATTGCTGGCATACGGAGTCTACCAAATTGAAAGCAATGGCCTAGATTTATTTAAAAGTATAAAAGGAGACATAAATTCAATTATGGGCTTGCCAATTAAGAAGGTTAAAGAGTACTTAGCAATCGTATCATGAAAAAATTTTTAGTGATTGGTAATCCAATTAAACACTCTTTGTCACCAAAGCTACATAATTTTTGGATCAATCAGAAAAAAATTAACGCAATCTATGAAAAAAAACAATTAGAAGAAAAGGATATACCAAAATTGATAAATGAAATGAGAAATAATAAAATTAAAGGAATAAATGTTACAGTCCCTTACAAAAAATTAATAATTAAATTTGTAGACGAGTTATCCAAAGTGGCCAAAGATGTTCAATCAGTCAATACTTTATATAAAAAAAATAATAAAATTGTAGGAGACAACACAGATGTTGGAGGTTTTGGTAAGGCTCTAAAACATATTAACTACAATGTTAAGGGGAAAAAAGTTCTCATACTTGGGGCTGGTGGTGTTGTTAATTCGATTATTTATTCTCTAAAGAAAAAAAATGCAGGAGAAATTACCTTGAGTAATAGAACTAGATCTAAGGCTGAAGCACTTCAAAAAATATTTAAGTATATCAAGATAGTAGAGTGGGGAAAGACCTCAGAATTTGACATGATTATAAATGCAACAAGTATTGGCTTAAAAGCTGAAGATAAAATAGAAATAGATTATTCAAAACATGTAAATAAATTTTTTTATGATGTAATTTACAATCCGACAGAAACACATTTTTTAAAAATGGCAAAAAAATCAAAAAATAAAGTTGAGAATGGCAAGCTTATGTTTATCTATCAAGCGAAATTAGCTTTTGAGCTTTGGCATAATAAAAAAATTATGATCAGTGATAACGTACTAGATTATTTATAAAATGGTAAAAATTGGAATAACAGGTTCTGTAGCTTCAGGGAAAACAACATTTGCAAAAATGATAGCGAAAAAAAAATATCCCATTTTTAGTGCGGACCGTACTGTTGTAAAATTGTATAAAAAAAATTTTTTTATTAAAATTTTAGCTAAGAAATTTCGTTTAAATGAAAAAAAAAATATTAAAGAACAAATCAAATCATTAGTTAAAAAAAATAAAACTAATTTTAAAAAGCTGGAAAAAATAATTCATCCCTTTGTTCGTAAAGAAATGAAGTTATTTTTAAAAAAAAAACGTCAAATAATGGTATTGGAAATACCTCTTCTTATAGAAAGTAAATTAACGAAATATTTTAATGTAATCATTTTTGTCGGAGCAACTAGAAAAAAAAGAATGCAAAGATATGTTTCAAACGGAGGAGACAAAAGTTTCTTTAAACTACTGGATGAGAGACAACTAAAACCAGCTCAAAAAATCTCCTATGCAGATCATGTTGTTAATAATATTAATACTTTAAATAAACTTAAAGAATGTGCTAAAAACATTATAACAAAATATGAATGAAATATTCTTAGACACAGAAACTACTGGCCTTTCCTATAAAGATAATCACAAAATTGTTGAAATAGCCTGCATAGAAACACAAGATTTAGTTCCAACAAAAAAAGTATTTCATAAACTAATAAATCCAGAAAGAGATGTTCCTGATGAAGCCTTTCGAATTCATGGTTTTTCGACTGATTTCTTAAAAACAAAAGAAACCTTTGATAAAATTGCAGATGAATTTTTAACTTTTATTGCGAACAAAAAAATTATAATTCATAACGCCTCTTTCGATGTAGGTTTTCTAAATCATCAGCTTAAATTATTAAAAAAAGAGGAAATAAAAAAAGATAAAATTGTAGATTCCTTAGAAGTAGCTAGAAATAAATTTCCAGGAACATCAAATTCACTAGACGCACTTTGTAGAAGATTTAATGTAGATTTATCTCAAAGAGGTAAACATAATGCTTTATTAGACTGTAAACTTTTAAGAGAAGTATATATAAATTTAATAGACGTAAAAGAGCCACGGTTAATTTTCACGAACGTGCCTACAAAAACGAATAAAGCAGATCTATCAAAAAATTTTTTCAAATATAATAAAAAGATTGTAGCTGCTGACGGTAAGGAACTAGAAAATCATAAAAATTTCATAAAAAAAGAAATAAAAAAAAACTATTATTAATTTAACTTCTGTTCATTTAATTTTTTAAAATCAACATTCTTATCTATTTTTATTTCTTTAAAGCCCGATTGTTCAAACAAAAATATAAAACTCCTTCTTAATTCTGGGTATATGTCTGTAGGGACTTTTACTAATATAATTTCCTTTAACTTTATTTTATTAGAAATATCACCTTTCATTTCCACTATTGCAGAGTAAATAATTTTAGTATTAATTTTTTCTGATTGGTCTATTTTCACCGGATTTAGATTTAGAGTTATTTGTACCTCAATTATTCTTTCTTTGACTTGGTTGCTTTTAATGTCAATATTAATTTTATAATTTGATATTTCCTTTGATAATAAAAAAAAGGTATTTGGATTAGGAATTTCAAAATTTAACTCTTTAATATACCTTGCTAATATTTTATAAATCATTTTTCTTTTTCTTCTTTATCTTCAATTATCTCACCATCTAGAATATTATCATTTTTCATTTCGTTCTTAATGTTATTTTTTTTTATCCAAGCTTTGACTAAAAAACTTCTAGAAAGAGGAAGTAATAAAAGAAACCCCACCAGGTCAGTTGCGAAACCAGGTATAATTAATAAAACAGCAGCAATTGCAATTGATGCCCCAGAAACCATTTCATAAACTGGAAATTTATTTTTGTATAAATTGACTAGACCAGACTTGATGGTGTTTAGTCCTTCAGTTCTTGCATAATAAATACCGATTATTGCAGTCAAGAAAATTAGCAACACCGTATTAATTGCCCCTACTTGTTGGCCTACTTTAATCATTATAAGTATTTCAATTATAGGTATTCCAATAATTATGAGTAACAGTGCGTTCATTTATCTATTACAAAAATATATTATTAATGTATATTTATCAAACTATGAGTAACAATTTCGGTTATATAGACATAATTTTGTTAGCAATGATTGCTGGCTTTATAATTTTAAGGTTGAGAAATATTCTTGGTCGAAAAACAGGTCACCAAGAGAAAATTTTTACCGATTTTAATAACAAAAATTTTGAAAAATTCAAAAAAAATGAGATTAAAGCACCTCAAGAAGAAAATAAAAAAGAATTAGAAGG
>Ga0114997_10001615_pt1 | contig 18506 bp, 19 predicted proteins | sample ArcticOcean_MG_C_2_FD_87045 | JGI IMG/M metagenome (GOLD analysis project Ga0114997, IMG submission 87045) | Marine microbial communities from western Arctic Ocean - ArcticOcean_MG_CB4_136 | ecosystem: Environmental > Aquatic > Marine > Oceanic | place: Arctic Ocean: Canada Basin | collected...
CATACCTACAAACATACCTACAAACATACCTACAAACATACCTACAAACATACCTACAAACATACCTGTAGAAATAGAAAATAAACCATATTTACGCGATGTCGTCCAGATACCTACACCATATTGTCATATTTGTAATAGCTTCCTACAATATCCCTTTTGTAATAAAATGATTCAACCTAAATCGTGTCCTATGGGTGGTGATTAGTAAAATGTGTATCTATATTATCTTAAATAATAAGAAGTTTAAAGATATTATTAAAGATAATATGTAAATGATGAGAACGGTTACCTTATTAGCGTTAGTTAATTCTGTTTTTTCTTGGAACCCAAACAACTATCCATTCCTTCCCGCAAGCGCCGATAACACAAAGGTGCGAAATCTAATCATTGAAGCACAGGGTCCTCACAAGAGAATTCTTGATATAGGCTGTGGGATTGGCTACTCGACGTCAGAAGCACCTGGATGTATGGGAATTGACCGAAACAAACACAATGTTAAAAAAGCAAAAAAACTATTTCCAGACAAAAAATTCCGACACTCATTTGTGAACGAACAATATCCCAACGAAAAATATGACGTGGTTACTTGTATGTTTTACCTTAATGACCTGCCACAATATCTACGCCAAAAGACCATTGAGTCAGCCATCGATTTAGCCGAAGAGCGAGTCGTGGTAGTTGATATTTCACCCGACCACACTCCAGACAGCGACCTATTGCGCTCACATATTCACATTCCAGATTACATTAAGAATTGTCGAACGGATTTAGTAGGGTTTACAGAACAAGTTTTAGTAGATGGACTTCTAACCGTATGGGTTTATAATAAGAAAAATAACTCAGTTGTAGATTTTCTTAACTATTCAATAATGTCCATGGTAGATTAATAAAATTTAATATGATATAATAAAATTTAATATGATATAATAAAATTTAATATGATATAATAAAATTTAATATAATAAAATTTAATATTCCATTATATTATATGTATTTGAGTTCAACCACATCTCTTATAGCGTTTGTAGTGGGTATATTATCTTCGATGTATTTATTATACAATGGTAATAAAAATAATGACGTAATATTTGGAATTATTACACTTGGTTTCAGTTTCATACAATTATTCGACCTTATTCTAAGAAACAATCCGACTTGTAATACTACTAACCATATATTTTCAACATTAACAGTTGTTGTATTATATTTACAAGCGATTGGTACGTGTATGGCATACTATAAAAATAATACTGAAAACAACTTCTTCAATAGCGATTCACTCAACTCATATTACATTATATTCACAATATTCATAGGTTATCTAATGTTTTGGTTAAATAAGTCTGATATATGCTCAAAAGTATCGGACGTATCCAATATTCTCAAATATGGCGCATATGGAAAACTAAAAGAGAATTATATCCTTTTGATTATGCAAATATTCTTTATAGGATTGTCCGCAATGATTCTATTGACCGAGATTTATTTGAAGGATTACGATACAATAATTAACAGTGGCGTGAGATATGCATACCTACCTTTCGTGGCAGGTGTAACATTTATTTATGTTATGATAAAGGAAGTTGATGTATTTAAAAATATGGATGTTTCAAAAGAGATAAATAAGATTTCCGAAAAGCTAAATGAGCGTAAAATACCAATAGATAATCCAAAAGACTCGCCAATTAATCCAATCAAGCTATTAGACCACTCCGCATCTTTTGTATCGGTTGCGAGTTTCCTAGCGACATTCATTGGACCAATATCAATAATGGGTATATAAAGTAAATTGTAAATCATTTAAAATTGTATAATTATATATAGTATAATGAGTGGTGATGGTTTTATAATAGATACGGAGATCAAACAGTCAACTATCTCAGGCGCAGGCAATGGGCGGTATTTTACACAATCGTGTGAAGAAGGCAAGATAATCCGGATTCAGGACATGGTGGATGACCTGAAAGTATATAAGAGCACGGCGGATGTGGTGGCAGAGAATAGCGTCATGGTTATTAACTTTGCACATGGACGCTGTCGCGATTCAGATATTGACACAGACCATATATATATTAACAAAATCCCATTTTATACCAATCATTCTTCAGACAATAACATTTCTTTTCGCATTCGGACCGGTAAAAAACTGACTTACACGATACGCGACGTACAACCAGGAGAAGAAATGTTACAAAATTATGAGGAGTATACTGAGGTTCCGTGGTTTGAAAAATACCTCCATACAATAGACAAGGTTTCTCTACGCGAAATGGGTATTAAATATAATAAGCTAGATGCGTCGGTTAAACACCAAGAATAATAAAACAATTATATTTTTTTATATATGCTACGAGGTCTCTTCGCTCTTTAGGTTTATTTATTCCTGTAAACCATCCCCCATTATATATTTTTTAGGTACAAGAAGGTAGTCAAATAGTGTATCAGGACGCGGTTCCTGAAAATCTCTCAAAGAGACCGGGTCACTGCTTATGATTGCCGTTTGTGCGAGACTGTGAACATTTAGTCTTAAATATTTTGGCGTCTTTCACTTCGGACATAGTTATGTAATATTATTCTATTAATTCTAAATAAATTAACTTTATTATATAGTAAATATATAATGAAACCATTCATATTTGGTAAGACTATAGACGAAATTAAAAAATTTATGATTACTAATAGTGATATTAATCAGATTAAAAAGGTAAAATTCGGAGAGGTTTTTACTCCATTTGACCTGATAGTTGAGATGCTTAATACACTACCAAAGAGTATTTGGAAAAATCCAAATAATAAATGGCTTGACCCTGGTAGTGGAATAGGAAACTTTACTATGGTTGTGTTTTATTATCTTGATAATGGATTGAAATCATGGGAAAAAGACGATGATGTGCGAAGAAATCATATTATAAACAATATGATTTATATGGTTGAATTGTCAGGAACGAGTGTTAATAAGTCTAAAAAAATCTTCGGCGATGATGCAAATATTAGCAAATGCGATTTTATTAAAGGAAATTCAATATGGAAACAACAATTCAATATGGATAGTTTTGACGTGATAATAGGTAATCCCCCATATAATATAAATGGGATGAAGGGTAAGGGTAGAAGTGACACGGGTGCCAAGGTTTTATGGAACAAATTCGTTGATTACTCATTAGACATAGTTAAAAGTAATGGACACTGTCTATTTTTTACACCAAATAGTTGGACCGAATTAAAATCACCACTGGCTAAGAAAATGTTAACAAGACAGATTGTGTTATATAAAAATTTTGACGTGGTAAGTGCATATAAACTTTTCGATAAAGAGGCGGGTTCATTACCATTATGTTATTATCTAATTAAAAATAGCAAGCCCTCCAAGAAAACTCTAATTCACGACGATGTATCCGATAAATTTATAGAATTTGATGTTAATAAATATATGATAATTCCTAATAAAAATATAAACCTCATCAAAAAGGTTCTTTCAAAAAATAATGACTCGCTCGCAGGGTATTTCAAATTTACACCTGCAAAAGAGAAAAAAAATACAAATTTGTATAAATCAACATATTCGGCTCCATATTATTATCCACTAATTAATTACGTACATAAAAAAATATATATATCATATGCTAAAGAGTGTAGTGTTGTTCAAAATAGTAGACCCAAGATTGTGTTTCCAAATTATTCGATGGGGTATCCAATACTCGACGAGAGTGGAGTATTGGATATAGGAGGACGCACATCTTACTATATAGAAATTCCTGATAATAATATTGTAAAATTAAAACAAATACAGGATTTTTTTATGACAGATTTTGCTCTCACAATCATTAATTCACTTAAGACAGCCCAAAAATTTCTAAGCACCCGTACGTTTAGTGTTTTTCCGGATGTTACAAATTTTAAAATAAAAATTACCGACGAATCTCTTTCTAAGTATTATAATTTAAATACCGAGGACAAAAATGCAATACAAACACAAAAACAACAAGGTGAGGGAAATTTATCTAACATTCAAAAGGAGGACATATTGTCGTTTACATTATCAAATATAATTAATAAAACACACTATAACCTATTAAAAAGTAAAATAAGGTCGTGTAAGAATATTAATAAGACTAAGAATAAGACTAAGAATATTAATAAGACTAAGACTAAGAATATTAATAAGACTAGAAAAAATAGATAATAATTTATTTTTTATCTCGCCTACGGTTCTTCGTATCCTCTTCTAGAAATCGCATATAATTATTTTTTTTAAGGTAAATTAGTTTGTTTTCCTCTTCACTAAGGATATTTAAAAAAAAAATATTTAAAAAATGTTTCATGTTATGACTTTTTAATTGGTAATAGTTTGGATTATATTTTTGCTGAACCAAAAATATGTGGTATTCAAGTATCGCACTATCAATATATTGAGTATTGCCTTTATTATCCAATATGTTAATAACGTTCACATTATTTTCAGTTATGAGATTTATGATTATATACTCGGTCTTTGGTATATTAACAAGCACAGGAAATATATTGTAATCACATATTTGACGCATACCAACGTCGAGTGTCTGTCGATAATCTCTATCTTCAATATTTTCCATTTTCCACTTGTTTATTAGTTTACAACAGTCGTCTTTCCCAATTGTATTGAATAATTCAAGTTTAGAAAGCTGAATTCTCATTCGGTCTTGTTTTGTGAATATATAAATTAGTTCATTCGACATTAGCGCCTGACATTCAAACGAATATAGCATCGAATATAGCATCGAATATAGCATCGAATATAGCATCGAGTATAGCATCGAGTATAGCATTCCATATAATTTCATCTGTTATATCTGTATAATATTTAAATCATCTATATATTACGGGTTTAATCAAATGAGATTATAAATAACGGGTGGAATATTACCGTCCACATCGTAAATAGGTGGTGTTAGATTGAACTCCTGCGCCTCTAGCTCTTCCAAACTACCGTATGGTTTTTGTTTTTTATTGTAGTCTATGGCATAGTGTCCACAATTTACCGCACGATGATATCCATTTACACGCCTCATCATTATATTATCGGGTCGTTGCTCCTTTGGAAAGTAGCAAATATACGAGGTTACGCGATTTAACTCTATCGGTTTTGTTGGCGACATACCTGCGTTCGCGTGGAGCGTCTTCGAATTCCAGAGGACGAAACAGTTTGACGGAATGAGCAGCTTGACCGCATAGTCGACGTGGACATCGGATGGGTTAACCGGAATGAACTTGTGCGACTCGTCCACGTCCACCAAAAACGTTTTGTGCGACCCAGGAACCACCACGAAGCCCGCGTCGTCCTCCTCCACCGGAAGAAAGTTATACGCCCCCTGTATAGAGTAGAGCGGATCCTTCGGATTTTGGTCGATATGGAGCCACATACTCGGCTTCTGTTCGGGTGTGAGAAATACAGAGAAACCATCGAAGCTTACCACCAACTCGTCCGTCCCATGAAGTCGCTTCCAAATATCCAGAATATTAGGATTTGTGCGCAGCTCCCATTGGAACCGCGCGTGCGCCAATCCATACCCAGTAATCATACCAATGTCCCACATCATAGGGCAGTTCTTAGGCGTCCACGTCGTTTTATCGTGAAAATCAAAATTCCTAGCCACATTACACCAATTTAAATAGAACTGTGTAAATAAATCGGTATATATATCATTTTCAAGGACGTTATTAATGACTACGAATCCATACGTATCTAAATATTCCTTCCAATTTACATCGTCGTTTATAGAAAAAAGCTGCGGTGTATAAGACATATTTTCTATATATATACTTAAATTTCTATATATACTTTAATTAATATTAAATATTTATATCACATAATAGCTATAATGGAAGCGCCATGGATTCTCTACATTATTTCAAACCGCCAGTTTACGTATGTCGGTGTCTCACCCAACCCCACGCGACGTCTGCGTCAGCACAATGGAGAGATATGCGGCGGCGCAAAATATACCACCAGCAAGGGCGCAGGGTGGAAGCACATTTGTACAGTTGAGGGATTTCGAACGAAAATAGAGGCGCTCCAATTCGAGTGGGCGGTGAAGCACATCCCCCCACGAGACGCCGGCGGAATCAAGAACCGAATTCGCAAGCTCTTCATCCTATGTGGAAAAGAGCGATGGACGTCCAAGGCTCCACCGTCGAACGAAGTTCCGTTGGTCATCAATTGGTGCGTCGACACACAAACTAGACAATCATTGCTACCCGAGATTCCCCTCCCAGACCATATTACCGAGTCCTACGAATAAATCTCTCATTAACTCTAAAAATTGAAACATATTATTACCAATGAAATGGTAAATATAATACACAGCAACATAATGTCCACGATCGAGAATCTTCCATATTTAAACAATAAAATCAACGACGTCATTGCTCATGAAACCGAGATTGCGAACGCAATTTGGCGGGAGCAGGACATTGATTATAAGCACAAGGATGAGTGGGTAAATGGAAAAGTCAAGATGTTCTGCTGCTACCACCTTGTAATCGAGTGGTTTAACACGGATATGGAGGAGAGCTACACATACGACGAGCAGTTGTGTGAAATCCTAACCGCCTGTAAAAACGAGTATAGAGAGATTCATGGAGCGAGGAGATTCCCAACGTTGCTATACCAACCAAAACAGCTCCTGAAATATTATATTTATAAAAAATGTGAACTTCTAATTGAAAAATAAATTGTTTTGTAATGAATAATATTTAATCATAATACATAATATATGAGCTGTAAGTTATTATGTATTGCTGGCATCGTTTTTTTTACCGCGAACGTCTACGTCGCGTTTAACGCGGACAAGACCGAGCACAAGCAGGCATTTTACGCCACGCTTACCCCCGACCTGAAAGCCAAATACGAAACGATTGTCATGGAGCGCCGCGACATATACCTTAAGGGCTACGCGTATGGCCTCCTTCTCTCCGCCACCCTCATCCTCGGCAATAAATACCTCGCGAAGAAGCCTAAACTCGGCAGGAGCGGTAACGTGGGTGTCATGGTCGGTGTCACGCTCCTCACCAACTACTTTTACTATATGCTATCGCCCAAGAGCGACCTGATGGTCACGCATCTTGACGAGGAGGAGCAACGTCTTGCGTGGCAAAAGATATACCGAACAATGCAGGTTAGCTACCACTCGGGACTCCTCCTCGGTGTGGTGGCCTCGGGCTTCTTCGGCGCCTCGATTTGCGCGCTCACATAGTGTCACCCTTTTGTAAACAGATTACGCACTCCTCGCGCTTCCCCACCTTGAGCTGACCAACGATGGTGCGTTCGGCCTCGGGAAATGGGATGTTTATTTTTACAGGCACATCATCCTCGATATATCTTCGAAGGCAGGCGTAGAGCTCTTTTACAGGCGCGTATTGAATTGATAGCCCCAACCCCGAAACCTCCGCGATAATGGTCTTAGCTTGTTCTTGGCGCTCCTCCTTCGTTTTATACACGGATATGCTAGGAGTTTTCTTCCCTGTCTCATCACCGATTTGTTTCTTGTGATTATTTTGTTTCTTGACGTGTTTTTTATTAGTCATAATTATTAATAAAAAATATTTTTAATATAGTTGTTCTACGACCAGCGTAAAAGACCAGTCGTTATCGTGGAGGTTGACGAGGTTTCCCTTATCGTCGATGAGTCGAATGCGCAGCTTGTCTATTTTAACCGGTCCCGAATAGATCCTTGGGACGTTAATGTCGGAGTAATCGTCGATGAGTGGTTCGGGACGCAGTTTTTTTAGCCCTAAAAGTGGAATTATTCCTAAAACATCCTTTGACGTGGTCCCGTAGACTCTGTTTGATGTGTCCGGTTTCCCCCCGCTATCAGTTATCAGCGCGTTTTGCGTGTATAGCTGCGCCTTTGTCAGTTTCTCTCCATATTTGCCCTTGTTCGCGCGCGTATTGATAGCGGTGACGCGCGTAGAGCGGTCTGTAATGCTTACGATGCCGCTGTTTATGTGTGATTGGTTGTAGTCGTTAATCTCCAGCATGAAATATTTGGGCCCGTATGTGTCCGACGGGACATCCGCCTTTGTAAAGGTTGTGGAGAGCGGAATCGACGATAGTTCGCCGGACGAGTCAACCTGTCTGAAACCGAGGTTCCACCCTAAATTTTGATTGACATATGAACCGCCCACGCAGGTCTTTGAGCAGTCGGTCAACCCGCCCTCTTTGTAATATACGAATGAGCTATCAGCAGCAGCGCCACCGTCATTCTTTAAAGAGACAATATTCGTGTGGGCTTCAATCTCAAACTGTAAGGTTGAGTCAACCTTGCTAATCGCTTGAGTTAGACCGGATAAGTCGTAATTTCCAGGCTGAATGTTTATACAGTCGGGTGCGGCATTGCTCCTCGCGAAACCAGTATTACCTAAATGATGGTCAAACGCATACCAAGTAGTCGGTATGGACACCGTATTTAATTTAATTGACGTCACGTCAACGAGCGGTTCCGATAGGTCCAGTATGTAGTCGGTGTTGAACTCGCGGTCATTAAACCCGGGTGGTTTATCCGACGAATCGAGCACATTTTGACGATACTGACTGTCGATGAGGATAACGCGCTTGTTCGTGCGCTGCTTATACACCACGCCGGTAGCATTCCCATATGTGTTCGCGTTGAACGATATCTGACTGGGGTTCGGTGTGGAATTATTGTTTTGTAGCTTATTCGCTAGACGGGACTTTGACTCGTTGATAAAGACGATAATTTCGTTTCGGTTGTGTATGCCTAAACTATTGAAGATGACCTGTTGAAGACCACTCGTCGCGTCCTCCAACTGCTGTATGGTATAATTCTGCGGAATCTTAAAGAGGCCGCATAAATCCCCGTCTGAATATGACCCCACATTTAAACTGTCCGAATGTAAATTATTGACGTCCATTTATATATTTTGTAGGTTATTTTTTATAAATCATTTTAAACATTAAATATATGTATAAGACGGTCTAATTATATAATTTCTTAAATGTCACGGTAAAAGACCAGTCCATATTGTTAATGTCTATGACCCTTCCATACTCGTCTTGTAATTTGATAGTGAGCCGCTGAATATCAACCGGTCCAAAATACTCGCGCGTTCGGTTTGTGTGACCGGTCAGTCCTGCGTCGCGCGTAGCCAAATTGTGATAGCCACCACCACCAAGGTTGATTCGTGTGATAATGTTGTTCGCCTTTGTATGTGTGCCGTAGGCGACAATGAACGACGGGCGGGCGCTGTTCAAGTAGTCTTCGACCGACAGGAACGCGTATCTTGGTCCTGTTATAAAGCCGGTTCCCTCCGAAACGGCCGATATGGGGGTGCTTGAAGTGACAGGACTTACCGCACCCATCACATATTGTGCCGCGCGGAATCCGAGCGTCCACCCGAGCTTCATTTGAATATTCGTATCAGTATCCAGATTCCCCGCGACGTCAACATTGAACCGAAGTGTAGATATTTGTTTACTATTCGTGGTACTTGTAATATATTCTCCCGCATTCCCCGCAATTATATCGGTTGGTTGTGGAGTTCCAAATGCCGATTTTCCATTTATTCTGTTCATAGAAAACCGAATGTCCTGTCTTTCAGGAACGCTATTTACAGAAGAAACCTCAAAATCAGTATTTAAATAATCACTTGTAATCGGTGATGAAAATTTATAAAACCGTCCCAGCTCGTCAATCGCACCCGGTATCGCTAGCGAGAGCGCCTCGTTCACGGCCGTTTCCGCCTTGGCGCGCGAGGTCGCGTTCATCCACGATATCGTATCGTAGTTTCCGTCCGCCATTATTACGAGCCACGCTAAGTTAGTCGGTGAAAAATCCACCGTCGCCGCCCCGTTAATATCGCTGTAATATTCTTTACTAGTATCTGGGGCGGAGTCGCTAATGACGAGCATCGTATTGTTGCCGAGGCTGTTAGATATAGAGTAGTAGGTCATTGGCATCTCTATTGCGGATATTCTCATGCTAATCACCTTCTTCTGTGGTTCGGGTAAATCCACCGTAAAATTAGTTGACAGCGTAGAGTAGTATTCGGGGCGAAAGCGCGTGTCAACGCTCATATCCTGCGTAATCGTCCGCGTCGCCGCCGGATTCAGATACCACGATGGTGCGGGAAGCTCCCACCGGTCCTTTCCAGAGAGCATAACGTTCTCTTTTGACTCCGCCTCGGACCCCGCCTCGGACTCCGCCCCCACCTCGGACTCCGCCCCCATCTCGGACTCCGCCTCGGACTCCACTTCGGACTCCGCCTCGGACTCCACTTCGGACTCCGCCTCCACCTCGGACTCACCCCCCTCCTCAATAGCAAACATCTTCGTCTTGGCCTTTGTAAAGAAGTTTACTAAATCGGGTTTATTTTTGCTCTGTAAATCAGTAATAATATTGTCCACGGCATCATTTCGTTCCATAACTGACGAACTGGTGTCTAATTCCAATAGGTCTAATATGTCGGATACGCTATAATTATCAATATCAGTATCCAGTGAAGACTGTTCCATATATAGTAGTTTGTATTTCTTTTATCTTTATAACAAAATTGATATATTTCTTATTATAAATACTGTGAGCACAATGGCTTCTGAATGTCCTATTTGCTGCGAGTATTACAATAAAACAACCCACTCTAGTGTATCTTGTGAGTATGGAGATTGTAAGTTTACTGCGTGTAAAAAATGTGTCCGACATTATCTTCTAGGGACCACATCCGATCCCGCATGTATGAAGTGTAAAAAGACGTGGAGTCAGAATTTTATGGTTATTAACCTTAATAGGAGTTTCGTATTAAACGAATATAAAAAGCACCGAAGCAGTATGTTAATTGATGTTGAAATTAGCAAACTACCCGAATCGATGTTAATCGTGGAACGATACAAACGCTCCGATAAAATTATAGAGGAGGCGAGAAGTATGCAAGCGGGTATAAATAAGGTGATAGCCGAACGTAAGTTATTATGGGATGAACAACGTATTCAAACAGCTATAATAAATGTAAAAATATCAGAGCTACGAACAATTCAGGATAAAAAATACGAGGAGGCCTACGCGGTTAGGAGTGACGGTAATGAAAAGACAAACGATAAAAAACGCTTCATTATGGCGTGTCCATACGATAAATGTCGCGGGTTCCTATCTACGCAATATAAATGTGGCATTTGCGATAGGCACACGTGTCCTAAATGCACCGAGGTGATAGGTCTAGATAAAAACGAAGAGCACGTGTGTAAGGAAGAAAATATACAGTCAACTGAGCTAATCAAAAAGGATACGAAGCCGTGTCCATCGTGTGGAACGCGGATTTCTAAAATAGACGGATGCGATCAGATGTGGTGTACAGAATGTCATAACGCATTTAACTGGAAAACCGGTAAGATAGACAATGGCGTCGTCCACAATCCGCATTATTACCAATATCAGCGCAACAACAGTACCGTAATGCCACGCGCACCAGGCGACGTCGTATGTGGTGGTCTGTGTGATTACCAGAATATGAAGAGCTTAATTATAAAAAAAATGATTGTCGATACAAAAACAGAAAAGGTGCGGAGTCGTCGCGACGGACGTGAGCGTACAACAACTACACACAAATACGCATATCCGAATCTTGTAACTGAGCTTCCTCTTCTCCATATGACATTGAATCATATCTTCCACGTAACACTTGCGGATATGAGAGTTAAAATAACCGAACTACAGGATTTTGAGTGTGAACGTGTTTCATATCTCATGAACGAAATCACGAAGGACGAATTGGAAAAAAAAGTGTGTAAATCGGATGATACGCGGAGAAAGCAGTTGGAGCTTCTCCATATTTACGAGCTGTTTAACACCGTGGGTGTAGAAACGTTCGCCGCTCTCATTCAAAGCAATCTGATTGGGAGCGAATACCATAAATATGTTGCGAAGCGAATGAAAGAGCTACATAACCTACGCGAATACTGTAACACACAATTTGAAACTATCAGCGTCACTTACAATAGACGCACACCAGCACTGACGCCCGAATGGGAGATAGTAACTCAATTTGCAAGCCTTAAATCTGCCAAGACGAGCCTATAGCGAAATCTATATTATTTTGATTCTGTATCTTGATTCGAACATAGTTTTAAATTGGTCTATTAGATTAACGTGTTTTGTCTCCGATATCCATTTAGGAATTGATAGTATCCCCTGACCTCGCTTTAGATGTTTCGCACCCTTGAACAACAAAATGTCAAGGAGCCTCATTATTTTTCTCTCGTTGAAATTCATATTCCTTCTGTCAACACGATATTCGCTCTTATATGTATAAAAGTTGTAGTTGTAATCACCGTAAATCTTGTATCTCCTCGTAAGTAGTGTATTTTGGATAAACCCTACTCCCTTCACTCTGTTCTGGTCATTGTGCATTTCAATCACAAAAATAGGCGCATTAACCATTACATTATTACTGACCTTCTTCTGTGTACCATAAATACATCCACCAAATCCATTTTCGCGTCGCCACCGCTTATTCTCTCTCCATGTGACCGCGTTAAACCGAGTAGTAGCAATTATATACATTTGTCAATCATCCCACCCACTTTATAATATTATTCAATTTTATCAAGATTCATATAAAATATTTTAATGCCATATTTTATATGAACCGAATATATTATATTTTAATTATAATACTGATTCTATTTAAAGTGGCATATTTAGCTTCGGTTGGTTACCTGTATTATATAGAGCGCGAGGATAAAACGAATCCTAAGATACCTTTATTAGAAAAGCGAACAGAGAGACTATTAGTAATAAGTTCGGCAGGAATAATAATGGCGCTACTTGTTGACTTTGGATATAGCATCGCGCTAGGAAACCAATCAATCAAGGTGGAGCGTCACGAACAAATAATTTATTTTGTATCAGGTTTGCTAGGTCTCTTCCACCTTGACTGGGGACTAATTCTATATAACGAGAGTTCTCATTAATAACTTTTGTATTTGAAATCGTAGTTTTTTGTATGTAATCTCTCTATACAAGACATATCATCCTCACATAATCTGAAATATTTGGCAATAGTAGCGTCTGTTATGGGGCGTAGCGCGAGAAGTTCAGGGATTTTCGTAACATCAGGTAATAATAAAAAGGCGTATTTTTCTAGATATTTCATACGGTAACGCGTCGCCTCATATATATACAGCGCCGTTTTAGTAGATAGGAACTCGCAAATAATGCGCAGGTCCTCTTCGTTTCGCTCCACAAAAACATAGTTATCTCTATTTGAAATACCATATTTACCATCGAGGTCAATAAATGGAAAGCCATACATTTTATGAGGCAACACCAATTTAGCGTCGCCGTGAAAGGCAAGTGGTGCGTCGCTATAGTTAACGTCTAGTATCGGACTTAGACCTTCTAGTCGCGCAGTCTTTATATTCTCATATTTATATTTTTCACTTTTTGATACAGAGAGATTAACCCGTTTTGCGGGCATATTCGTTTTTACAACCGATAAAGGACCAAATGTATCTACCGAACAGAGAAATTTGTTTACGATACCGACACCAAAGACAGGGATTGGATACTTATCGCGGATAGTGTAACTAATATAGTCGCACATATCCGTATCGTAAATGTCGCAGACACCGTCGCTTGGTTGTTTGGACAATAGAAAAAAACAGGTTGGTGTTTGCGCCATCCCCCCGAATATACGATTCGTCTTTGTATTGCTCAAACATTCTATGCGACGGAGTTTATGATTTGTAATGTAATCGTATGCGCCCATTTTGTCCGGTTTCATCCATAGCGACGGCACAATCATCAACAGGTTACCCATCGATTTAAGCAATGCTACCGATTTTTGTATGAACGCAAACCACAGCGTTGTGCCGTCGTTTTTTTTGTTCTTGTTGTTGTTGGTCGGTACCTTTTTAATACCATTTTTATTGTAAGGTGGGTTTCCAATGACGTAGTCGAACCCAATCGCATCAAACACGTCGGAAGTCAGGAAGTCAGCGTGTCCAATATTGGCACCACACCCAAATAGCGACGCTAGGGTCGTCACATTCTCCTCTTGTAGCTCTACCATGTATATCATATTGGTTATGATGTGTCTACGACGCAGAGACTTCTCAGGGATTATCTCTGCGAGTCCCGCGTCTAATTTCCAGAACAAGTAAATAGAAAAAAATCCAGTTCCGGCACCCGGATCCAACCACTTCGCATTTGGATTCTCAAAATCCTCATCCGTTAGCATACCAAACATACGGTCAATTAGCATATAAGGCGTGAATATTTCTCCGTATTGCTCTCGTTTTTCCATCGTAGATGAGAGAATCTGTAGTTCGTCCTCATTAAAAGTAGAATGTATCAATGACATATAATCTAAGACTATATGTAATTAATATCGTTACACCTCACACAAAAGAAAAGGCCCTTTCGGACCTCTCTTTTTATTATATATTTTTTATTTTTTCTGATTTTTTATTTTTTCTGATTTTTTCTGATTTTTTATTTTTTCTACAACATTACCCGACAGTATTAAACTCGTTTGTTAGGTCGATGACGACACTATTGTCAAACGGGTAGTTTATAGTCATTGGGAAATTATGGTCGGGTGACATTGGCATTTCGCTTGAAGTGTAGTGAGGCGGAGTCTGAATCAGTGAGTATTCACTCTCATTATCGCTATCACTAATCAATTCGGGTAGCGATGAAGAATCCGTATCCGTATCATCATCGCTTGCATTCACTAGAGATGGCATCGAGTCGTGTGTATCTGAATCCTCTGAAATCATGGCCGATTGCTCTGCGATCTCCGTCATTGTTGGTGGCTCATCGTCGTTATTCACCCATTCGGGGTGAGCCTCGCTCATTCCGTTCTCCATTGCGTGTGCCCAAAGCGGAGCGAGCTGATGGTTGTAGCAGTTCATCTGTGTAAATACTAGATTGTTCCAATATATCATATTAGTTTGGATTTGCGAAACCTGCTCCTCCAATTCGCAAATCCGCTCTTGGAGGGCGACCTGTGACTGCGATACAACCTCAGTTTCCGTGAGAGGATTATTGTTCTTCAACAGAATCCAGTACCACGGTTCGTCGTATACGAGCCTCGCACTGCGCTCCGAGTCGTAAATGCGCTCTTGGATATTACGCGTACACGCATTATCATCCCAGTTGTCGAAATGTAGGAACGCTTGGTAATACTTTACGCCCATACCGCTCTGTTTTTCCACAAAATCCACGCGATTGATTGTGCCAATATCAAGCGCCTTGAATTTATCGACAATCATATCTTGGCTCGCCCACTCAGGAACGATGCGCGGAATGAAGAGCGAAAGCTTGTTGTTAAATGTCATACCAGTAGTCATTGTTGTTTAATTGTCATATTTCAAATGTCATATATTCATTTCAATTTTTTTTAAATTACTATGATAATAGCGAATCCTAATATACGATTTTATACGATATGACTTCATTTAAAAATTATTTATTCTCATATATCGTATGCATATCAAGATTTACATCGTAGGCACATGCGAGTTCTCCCTTATATACGAGGTCAATCGCTTCGCTCGGTGGGATGAGTATTAGATTCTCAATGAAGTGAATCCTGTTATTAGGACGACTTTTACTAATAATATAATCAAAATCCTTCGTATATTTATAAAGGTCACTACTGAAAATAGCGTCACAACATTTATAGCGTTTATCATTGACATCGCACCCGTCCATAAGAAAAGGAATATAACACGATGCGATAAGACAATCAATTAATTCCTCTTTATTTTCCCACTGAATCACCATCTTACATTTACTACTATTGTTTGTAGCGCACAATATTATCCCGAGACGACCATTGGCAGTCTCGTGAATGTTGTCGGGTAGGCATTGCACCATCGTATTGCGTATGAGCGGTTCGAGAGCACAAATATTACAACAATGCGACGTCGCAAATATTAACTCCATAACAATGTGCGTGTTAATGTCGGGGACAAGAAGAAGCACCGCAACTAAACTACCCGCGCTGTAGCCAGCAATAAATTTCGGAGAAATCTGTCTGAGCAGTTGTTTTCCGTAACCGAATGAATACCAAAAAGCTGGAAACCCCCCACCCTCAATGAGCAATTTTTCTATTCGCTTATTATTTATTTCAGGCATAATAATATATATATAGAATTATACATATATATTATTACATATATATATTATGTCCAGTTCGGGTGAGAGAACAAGAAAGAAGGCATCCCAAGCAATGTATAACGAACTAGCAAGCAACGTGCGGAACAACCATAGTGTCGCACCAATTAAAAACAATGGCTACACATATAATTCTATGGGCATAACAAAATATTCCGAGGCCACCACTAATAGTAATCAGACCGCAATTTCTAAGTATAGCAGCTACGCAGAGAGAATGGAGCTGAAGCGAGGTAAACAATTCTCTAACAGCGCGATTAATGGAACCGAGAACCTTAAATATGATATTAGAGCGGGAAATCTATTACAAGTACAATACAAACAAGATGATGTATATCATGCTCCGATAATCGCTACTGGTGATTTAGATAGTGAGGACGGTAAGATAATGCAATCTGACCTTATACCATACGGCGAAACACTAACTTATCCGGGATTCATAACGGATTATAGTAATTCAATATTTAAAACAACGGGAATAGGCGGGTCCTCAAACCAACAGCAGGCCTGGGTGAGAAACCTTACGTCCATTCAACATACCGGGTCCCACCATTGGAATAAGTTGAACGCCGACGAACAAATGACGGGGTTTTCGCTAACATCGCCTATCCAATTGTGGTCGGCGTTTGACCTGAACATTACGGTGAATCCAACCGATGTGAGCGGATACATCTTTAATGGAACCCACCGCAAAGGGATTATTAAAGGCGCTGTTAATCCTACTTTATATTATGAAATACACGATCACATTAATTTTAATCTTGATGTGGGTGAGACGCACACAATGTATATTAATACCGCAGATGTGAGCGGTTCTGCCAATAAGTTAACCAGTTCGGATATCGATAATAACGAGGGTATATACAATGAAAAAATTTCATGGAATCCAAAGTCCGAAGGGGTATTTTACTACGATTGTAGCAACCACCACACTGTTATGGGAGGCAAAATAGTGATAGGCGGTGGTGATGGCGGTGGCGGTGATGGCGGTGGCGGTGGTGGTTATTAATCAGATTTTTTTCTTAATACAGCTTAACAAATTCCATCGTCAACGACCAATCCATATTGTTCAAATCGATAATTCGTCCATACTCATCAAATAACTTAATGGTTAGTTTGTCTATATTTACCGCGTTATAATACTCGCGCGGCGTTCGTCTGTGGGTAATGAACCCCGTCTCTCGAGAGGTGAGGTCGTGTCCCAATTTAATAGGCGCTAGGCAGATGCGCGTCATTATCTTCTTGTCTATAATGTGGTCATTGAACGCTACGATGAGTGGCGGATGGCCGTTGTTCTGATATTCCTCTATGGAAAGATACCCATAGCGAATGGAGCTTATGAAGCCAACCCCCTCCGATACCGCCGAAATGGGCGTGGATACCGTGACCGGCGAGACAGCACCCATCACATACTCCGCCACTCGAAATCCCAGCGCCCACCCTAACCGCATCTGGATGTTCGTGTTCGTGTCCAAATTACCGTCGTTGTCCACATTAAATCGCAATCGCGATATTCGCTTCGCGTTAACACCCACATTAGTAGTTATTTGACTAGCGAATACCGATTTTCCATTTATATTATTTATTTTGAACCTTATATCGTTAACGTCATCATCGCTGTAGCTGCTGTTAAGACCGTCACCAATTGCTGGGGCGGCAAAACTGAAAAAACGCCCGCTCTCGTCAACGGCACCCGGCGAAGCCAACATAATAGCGTCATTCATGCTTATTTCGGTGAGGGTTTTGGTAGACATCCAGGAGCGTGTGTCGTAATTGCCGTCGGACAACCGAACGCGCCACGCACACCGCACCGGCTTAAACCCCACGATAGCCTCGCCCGAAGCGCCGACGTAGGCAAGGTCCGCTATCCGCGCCCCAGCATAATTCACCGCCGCGTCGCTGAGAATTACCATGGTGCTATTTCCGCGATTATTTGATATGGAGTAAAACGTCATTGGCATCTCAATGGCAATTATTGACATCTGTATCACGTTATTTTGTCTCTCGGGCATATTGAATGTGTAGTCGGTGGAGAGAGTCGCGTAGTAATTGTCGCGGTGTCGCGAGTCAATGCTAATCGCCTGTTTAATTGTCTGAGCCTTCGTTTTATTTCCGTAAAATCCAACAGGTAAAGGGTCGTAGAGCCGTTTATAATCCATCGCATACTCGCTAGAGGGGCTCGACGCATCCTCTCGTATCCCAGCCTTATCAACAACGTTAGACGCCGCCTCTTTACCCATACTAACAAATCCCTCCTTCACTGCGGATTTATCGCCGTCAATTTGACGGTATCCAATAAATGACTCAGGTTGAGCACCAGCACCAGCACCA
>Ga0114997_10001619_pt1 | contig 18474 bp, 13 predicted proteins | sample ArcticOcean_MG_C_2_FD_87045 | JGI IMG/M metagenome (GOLD analysis project Ga0114997, IMG submission 87045) | Marine microbial communities from western Arctic Ocean - ArcticOcean_MG_CB4_136 | ecosystem: Environmental > Aquatic > Marine > Oceanic | place: Arctic Ocean: Canada Basin | collected...
CAAAACAAATGACATGGCGAGTTCGCCAATCAGGTGAAGCGCACCCATTTTATTATTACTTTGATTAATGGTCACCATTTTGTGCTGCTTCCTTGGTCAAATAAAATGTAATACGCCACCAAACTGGTGTTTTGCATGCCTTAATACTGTCAACAAGAAAGGCATGCTATTCCATTCTTTCATGCATGGAATGCAGTCTTATAGACAAGGTAATTTACACTATATTACCAGCGCCCGTCACACTCAAATATCTATCTTTTCAATAGCTCCGATAATTAACTTTTAAGCGCACTGGCACATTCTCGTATTAATGAAAGTTCTGAACATTTTTCCCTTTAACTTCATTAGCTTAGCACCAGTATTTTGCCACAGAACCTGTCCGTTTTCTAGCATTTTAACGCTAATCAAAGACTCCCGTGACCCATCCTAATACTTCGTCACCGAGTGTTCTACCAAGATATCGTTATTTTCATAGATGCAGCGGTGCATAACTTCTTTAAAGTTAGTCTGGGATCACATGCCTGAAATTAGTACACTGTATTCAGACTTGTTGATGGTAGTGCCGGCCACAGAAAATATTATCAAGGCACTTAATGATCAGCAGCCTTTGGCCAGTCCAATGGTTAAGGAACACATAGACTGAGACCTAAAACAACTCCAGCAGCGCCAAAAGCAACTCATTCAATTAACACCCGTGCCTTTAAGGACTCATCTAGCCAAAAAACTAAAGCACCTTACCTGAGTGTTTATAAAGCTCAAACATGACACAAATTTAGTGATCTCTTTAGAAGTTTAAACAATACTAAAGTGGGTGCTTTTTTTAACAGAATTTGTTATAGACTAACACCCTATCTTTCCCTAGGAGTTGTAAAAAATCAATATTAAATGGGCTCACCCTCATCATTATTCCTAATGTGTGCATCATAAATTTTATAATCAGGAGAATGAAAGCTAGGAAATCCAGATGTGGTGTATTGAGGCCAAAGTTTCCCTGAGTACATCACCATTAGAGGGCAGTTCCAGTGTGAGTAGGCGTTACTTACTGCTGATAAGTTTTCAATTTTAGTTTCCCAATTATTATAAATCCCCCAATCATTATCTAAAATTGCCTCCACTAGCGGATTCAATAATAAATCAGGGTGAGTTTTTCTAAATTTTTCTAAAAATTCCATACCTGTTTTGACATTTGTCTCCCATTCTTCAAGGTATTCTTCTTCATCAGGTTTGTGAATATCAAACATGTAATCAGTGCAATGTAACCATTTGGGCCAATGAATTTCATCTGTGGGATAGCCGTCGGCTTCATCTACTTCAATAGAAGGGTCTAATGTTTCTTTTAATAAGTTTTTTATAGTCTCTTCAGACAAGCTAAAGTCAACTCTTGTTGGAATCTGGATTAACGTTTCTATATTAATTGTTTGAAGTTGAAATTTTAAAAAATCTTTCCCACTTACGATTTGATCAGTATCAGGAATCAGTTCAAAGTGATCGATATCAAGGTTACATATAGTAACATCTCCATCTGAAGGGATAAAAACAGGTTCAAAATAACTTTCTCTAGAACTTTGTTGAAAAAGATCGAATGCATCAGAAAAGTCCTCATCTGTTTCTGATGATTTCAATGGGAGGGGGGCATTAAAAAATTCTATGCAAGTGTTTAAATAGTGTTTGACACCAAAGGGTTTTTGAAAGATTTCTAAATTTGACATATCTTCATCTCTATTTGTAGGTTTATTAAAGGGCATACTTTTCTGCTTCACGCCATTTTTCGCTTCACAACCAGCGTATGTTCTGGGCCAAGCTTGTTCTCCAGACCTTCCAAAGGGGCTCTATAGCACATGTCGGACATATCACATACTCCAAGCACGCATTCTATTACCTGTGCTTGTTTATTTTTTTAGGCGACACTTTAATCAGCCCAAAGTTAGTTCCCTGCTCCATCACGTATGTCTATTAGCAGGGGAAAGTTATCACATGCTTGCACTGTGTTTATAAAATCCTCAATATTTGTTACCGAGATAGTAATATCCCAATCCGCTAACATATCTTATTTGTTTTTATTTGTCTCAGTCGAAGTAACAATAAAAACAAGGCCGTTTTTTTCCATAGTAGTCAAAGTTTCTTGATAGTTTGCTTGACCGATTCCTAATACAATATTCATTTCTTCTAACCTGTAAGTTATGACAAATATAACTGCCGTTCTTTTCAAAATATCAATGCTATAACCACATCTGGTAGTATGTTCGACTAGACACTGTTTTTTATAGCTTATATAAGATCTGGAACTAAGGGTAAGTATTTGGTCCCACTTTGATCTAACCGCTCATAGATGTTTTCACCCCATTTCCAACCATCTGGCATTGTAGTTCGCCATTTCTTAACTCTATCAATGTACTCTGCGTCTTTAGGATCAATCCATGCAATCTTTAGATTTTTTTTGAGCATATGTGCTACTTCTTCTGTGTCTGAACCTTCGCTATACATTTCTATTGTGTGCCTGAGTATGAAATCACAAGGAACAATATGCTCACGGTATGTACGAGTCTCTGTGCGTTGGTTTATGACAATGTATTTGTCTACTTGGTCAAACACCCAGCGGTCTAAAAAACGGGTATTACCGCTTGATGCGGCTATTTGACAAATTTTTGCCATATCGTGGTATATTTTGCTAGATTGTGCGATCTTTTTCCAACCAATACTGGCAGGTGGATCAAGCAAATCACAGTTACTAATGAGTTCATAAAGTTTGATAAAGTCCTCATCCAAGCTATTGGTTTCAAGTCTTAAGTTTTTTTGCTCCTTCTTCGAGTCTAAATGGAGTTTGAAAACAAAACCATTTTTAGTTAAGTATTCAATTACTGTTGAACGGCTAAGGTTACCCTTGGCACCAGGCAGTGCAATGCCAATTAAAAGTTCATCATAAATAAAAAGGACTTCAAGAATAACGCCAGACTTTAGTGGGTTTGTGTAACAACGTTTACCGTTACGTCCACGTGGACTTGTTTCAATTTTAAAATAGATACTTGGATCTTTTTTATTAATCCGACTAATAAATTCTTTAATAAGTTCTTGGGGAGATGCACACATATAGTTAGATCCTTTGTGGCGTATTATCCAACACAAAATTATCAAGCTAACGATCAATATCCTTTATAAAATATAATAGTACTTTATAATTTTTAGTTACAGCTTCTGAAATTATTGTATTAATCGCATATAAAACCCTACATTTTCCATCTGTTTTAAACTGCTTACTTGGCATTCTTTTAACTCTTTATTCATGACAATAATTGCCAATGCTTGAGCTCGTGAGACTGCAACATTAAGCCTGTTAATACTAAAAAGAAAATCTAAACCCCTTGGGGACTCATCAACATCACTGGCTGTCATTGAAATGATCACCACTGGGGCTTCTTGCCCCTGAAACTTATCAATTGTTCCAATTTTTAAGCTTCCTTTTAACTTCTCTTTTAATAAGTTAACTTGCATATTGTAAGGCGCAACAATCAATATATCATCATCTGCTATTGGTTGGGTTTGTCCTTTGTTATTGGTAAATGAGCCCGTTTTTAACTCGTTCACTATTTGCTGTACTTTTAATACTTCCTCCATACTACTTTGCGTGTTGTATTGGTGCTTTACTGGTATTGATATAATGCCAGTGGGTTGGGTCACCAGCTTAGGTGAGCTTAGGTTGATTGACTGTTTGGTGGTTTGCTTATCAGCCTGCAACTTCCCTTCATACACGATCTCTGATAAGGGCTTACACACATTGGGGTGCATACGGTATGTTCGCTCTAAGAACACGCCTTGGTCACCTGGAATAACTGATTGGCCTTTAAGCATAAACTCTAGTGCTGATTGTCCTGCAGGATGTGGGTGCGAACCTTGTATAGGCTGTTCCAGTTGCATTTGATCTCCCATTAATATGATATTGTTTGTGGCCCCTGTGACAACGATCAAATTTGTCAAAGCAACTTGGCTGGCTTCATCTACAAATAAGTAATCAACAGGGTCGTTGTAAGCAATTTGTTTTGCGAACTGATACACGGTGGCCCCTATTACATCGTATTTTTGATAGGGTGCTTTTTGAGTAAAACTCATGATTTTTCTATAGTTTAGGTTAGAGTATTCTTCTTCGGGGAATAGCTCTCTAAACTCTTTAATTCCGTCATATCCACCCACTTTGACCAAATTAGCGTCTGGCAATAAAGTCGGTAGGCCTTTGAGTAAATTCATAATCACCGCATGACTATTAGATAAAATACCTATCCGTTTGCCCGCCTTAACTAGCTTAGCGATAACCTGAGTTGCTGTGAATGTTTTACCTGCGCCTGGTGGACCCTGAATGCATAGGCAAGAATTATCCATTGCGGAAATAGCTGCTGTCATTGCGCTCATGTAATCCTCGTCAACTGGATAACGCATTCGAGTTATTGGCAGCTTCGAGGAACCACCATTAAAATGTGGGTTCGCTTGATTAAGAATTGTTTTTAACACCCCAGACAGCCTACCGTTATCAAAATAGTCTTCTGTTATTTCACATAGTCTGTTTTCTAAGGTGCTGGTAATAATTCGCGCGTCTTCACCGAACAGCGTTAGTGTTGATTGTTTTAGAGCCTCTTTATCTTCAGCTTTTACAACAAATTTCACTTGTCCAACATCTTCGTTAATGTCTAAAAAAGTCATTTTATTAGCTTTAACATCACTTCCTTTAACCACTGCAGATTTGATTTTATCTGTTCTTACAGCTTGCTCTTTATCGAATATACCCACACATAGCAGCTTATCTTCTTCATAGGTCATTTCAAGCACAGAGACATTAAAAACAACGCTATCATCATCAAACAACTCGTCATCAGTTTTTTCAAGCCGTTCGAAATACGTGTAAATGTTGGGCTTACGTTCTCTATCATAGAAATGAAGCAACGATATTAGTGTGGCGGCTTGATCGTCTGTCTTTAGCTGCTCACTAGATTCAAAACGGTCGATCAATGCTTGCTGCCTAGCAGCTAACACTTCGCGTTTTTCCTGGTTCTCAAGCTGTTTATCCGATTGGATGGTATCAATGACCTCGGCAGGCTTATAGCAGACCCCAGATTCTGCCTGCTTCTCACGCAACCAATCAACCAGTTCTAACGTTGATTCACAGTCATCTATGTTATATAACCGAATATCATCAAGCGCCTGCCATGCGCTCCAGTTGAAGCCCGCAGGGTTTGCTAGCCAACTTTTATACCCTGTATCATCGTTAACCCATTTATCAAGCCCTCCCTGTTCGCGCCAGTTATCATAGAACACGATGGATTCTCCACCATTAGCAACATCGGTTGTGCGCTTGCCACGGTATAGGTGTTCAACATTTTTGATTGAATATTTAGGTTCCCCAATTAATAAACCATTTTTAACAATCTTATATAAATCTATAAAGACACCCGCCCTCAATAATTCAGCAACCTCGTCTAACTTAGTTTGATTTCTAGTGGATAGTTTTGTAATCGCGGTAATTTCATAACTAGCATAATGATATATATGCATTGCAGAGTCTTGTTGCCAGCGTCCATAGGTCCAATCTATAAAGTCTTCAAACGCTTTTTTTTCTTGCTCTTGGTTATTACCCCACCAGTCTTTAAACGCATATTCTTTTCCTTTTGCGGCTTGTTTATCATGATAGCTAGCACCCCATAAATATTCTAGTCCGCCTTCAACTAACGGATGTCCTTCTATATCAAAGAAAATGTCTTTTTCTGATGATGGAGGTAAAGCTGAGAGTCCTTTACCATTATCTTGTTTGAGAACATTAAACAGCGGTTTATCTAGTCCTTTGGAGCGTAGCTGAATATCTGCTTGCGCCTTAATTTTATCAAATGTTTCAGGAGATATGCCTTTGATAGACTGGACATCCGTTTGAGCAAGCATCGTTAATGTTTGAATGCCTCCTTCATGCAAACGCTTTAGTTGTGTTTTGCGCATATTCGCAACTAACGCTAAGCTATCTACACTTTCCATCAATTCTTTGACGTAACTGCTCCAAGCACCGTGATCACTTTCAAATGCAGGGTCAGGCATCGTGCTTTGTTTGCCAGTAAAGTCTTTTTGAGAAACTAAAAATTGCTCTTTAAGGTTATCAAAATAGCTTGAATAAGCTGGCAATCTTATACGACTCTGCTGTTTATCCCCTAAAACAACAACCGCTTCTTCTGGCAGCTTTCCTTGTACTTTTTCAAGCATCCAACTGTAACAGCACAATTGCATAACAAAATATGGTTTTGTTGTTTTAGATAGTTTGGTATCCCAAGCTTCATAATAATAATCCCCTAAATCAGAGCTACCCTCACGACGGACTAGAAAGTCTGCAAAACCTGCGAAGTCATCCCGTTTAAGGTACGCTTGAAAGATGACTTGGTAACCCTCCTCCATCGCCTCTTTTGTAGCTGCTTTTGCTGTTGTCTGATCAGGATTAATAACAGCCACATGCTTAGAGCCATATTGTTGTTTCATCTCATTCAAAAATAATAGCTCGTGCTCATTGCCTTTTTTTGCAAGTAGTCCCATCATCTCATCATGATCTTTTTCAACGCCCTTTAGCCTTTCAGGATAATCGATAGATAACCGTGCCATCCAAGATGAAAAAGGGCTTTTCATAAAGACCATTAAATCAGATGCTGAATAGATAATAGTTCCATTATTTTTTTGCATACAAACACCTATAAAAAACTCATTATTGATCTGACTGGCCAAAAAATTACGAGATAATAATTAAAAGCTCCTTCATCTAAACAGCCATAGGATGCGTCGAATTGTCAAAATAGCCTCTCAATTTTGGTATCGACCTTTCAATATCTGTTAATCAAAATAAAAGCCCCAATCATCGTAAATTCGAGCTAGGTCATTTGAAAAACTGTCATCTGGAATGCTTTCGTACCATTCGCAGAATACGTCATCTGTAATACTAGATTCTCTCAGTATATTTACTGCTTCATCCAAAAAATCATCGATGTCGGGTGTAACTTTATGAAGTTTAAGCATTTTTTTGTCTATTAAATTATCCATTTTGTTTCCTCATTTTTTCTAATATATAAGATTCTCATAAATAATTTTTTCCCACAATAAATATTTTCTTTATAATAAAATAATGGAAGGTTGCTTCCCTTTTCCCCCTTTAAAAATATTTTCCATAATTTTAACAAAATCGTTAGTTGTATAATTTGCAAGAGATGTAAAATTCATATAAGGGTATAGATTTTTTTAAATTCGTTGGACTAGTTCCTTTCTGGAGGATTCAGCTAGGATGTGCTTGCTGAGCCTATGGATGTTAATGTTGGCTTATATTTGTAGGTTTGGCTCCAGCCTTTACAAACCTGCTGGCGGCTATATGAGCCTCTTTAGCTTCTGTAATTTATACAACAATTTCTGGAATTGTCTCTTTAACCGATGACAAAAGGATGGAGTGGAAAGACTGGAGGTTCCTGCTGTTATCTGTGGCAGCCTGACAGATATAAAAAAACTCATCTTACTTTTTAAACTCTCCTTTATGTTAACTTTTGATCAACTTACTGCACACTTAATCGCTAATATTCACACCGTCTTGAAGGTTTCTTTTGTGAACCATATATACAAATACTTGCACAAGTGTAACTATTATCACTGAGATTTTGCTAGGAGATACTGATGTTGAAAAAACAGCTTATTCCATTAACTGTAATGGCAGTTCTATCATTGTGGGTAACTTTTGATTTATCTGTTCCTGTTGAAGTACATTTTAGTGTACGAATAATGATGTGTGTTGCTGCTCTTTACCTAATGTTTGCAGCTTGGACTAAATTAAAAACGCTCAACAAGATAATCCTAGGGACTACTGCCATTATTTACAATCCCTTTTTATGATACAGCTTGGAAGTGAACTAGCGTGGGGTACAGTGGCTTTACTTTTGCTCATTTATTCCTGCGCCCGAATGTTATCTCGAAGTATTGATTAGGTAATTCTGACTCGACAGTTTCTTAAAGACATTGCGGACATGTGTAACGCATCTGCATCTGATTACTAAATTTACCCACTCGGCACTAAAATAAAGTTTACATGAATATAACGTATAAATTAGAGCCAACTACCCGTATTCAAATTGTAATGGAGCATGGTATTGATAAAATTTAAAAACGTTTTGATAATGACCTTTTTTGTTTCTTTGGGTGGTATTACTAAGGCAGAAAACTCGCCTTTGTTTTCGTATAGTTCTGATAATCGGTTGATGTCAGAGATTATTGCGCTCGGTGCTTTAGAAAATGGCATGAATGTTTATTCCTGGCAGTGGAATGAAAAAGCAAAGGCAATTAATGCTAATTATGGAGCATCTGAGAGTGACGGTGGATATGCTGCCATTGGTTTTAAGGCCCAAGAAATTAAAGCACTTTACCCCAAAGCTGTATTCATTAATGATAATGGCTATCTACAAATAAATGCATCTCTCTTAGCTTCGCATGACGAGTTTATAGGGCAAAAATCTTCTGGTGTAACGAGTAAGTGTGCACGGATTCTTAACACAAAATACTCACTTTGTTTTTGACAGAGACTTTTGCTGTGCATTTGAAGCTAGAGAAAGTAGGTCGAACCAAGTACTTTGTCGCTGCGGCACACCGTAATATTGTCTACGTCATTGAATGTTTAGGTTGGATAGAGGATTCTGTCGATGAGATCGGGCACTTTTGCTAACTGGAGATTTAAACGCGATTCAAGCTGCCAGGATTGTTGGTGCAGTCCCCTTCTCCTTTATAATGATCCTTATGGGTATTTCGTTGTTCAAGGCACTATACCGAGACGGACTCAGAGAGCAACGTTTGGCTCAGAAAGAGACCCCTTAGAACTTTTAGCATAAGTCATGAACACTGCACAGCAATTTAAATAATTGAGATTCAAAAATAAGCCTCTTTACTCTTTATAAAAGGGTACTGACGCTTTTTGATGGCTGAAGCATTAACGTAAAGTCTAATGCCAAATTTAAAATAAGCATCATTAGTGATTAGCTTGTTGTTAAAGTAACATAAGTCTAAACAATAAAAATGTACAAATAGAGTGATGCCCAAACTTGCTAAGCTTTTTGGTTATCTCAAGTGAAGAGACTAAATTTAGGGCATTTCTGGCTTGTTTTAAAATTGAAGTTACCATCCTTCTAATAGGACCGGTTCAAGTATCGGAGTGGATTGATGTCTGGACGCGTAGTACGCATATTTTTATCCTCCACGTTTCGTGATTTTGGTGAAGAACGTGATTTATTGGTGCGCCGGTTATTCCCGACGTTACGCGCTCGTTTACAATCTCGCTTTGTTGATTTGATTGATGTTGATTTACGCTGGGGCATTACTGCGGAGGAAGCAGAGCGTGGTGATGTTTTACCGATTTGCCTATCAGAGATTGATCGGGCTCGTCCTTTTTTCATTGGCTTTCTAGGAGAGCGCTATGGATGGGTGCCACCAAAGGATGCCTACCCATCTCATGTGCTGGAGACGCAGTCCTGGCTTGAAGAACATCGTGGTGGCAAAAGTGTCACCGAACTAGAGATAATGCACGGTGTTTTAAACAACCCCCATATGGCAGGGCGTGCCCTTTTTTACTTCAGAAGCTTTGAGTATTCCTCCTCAAAAGGGGGAGACTATGTAGCGGCATCCGCTGATGATGAGATACGCCAGAAAGCCTTGAAGACCACGATACGAGAGAGCGGCTTTCCAGTTCATGAAGACTATAAAACACCCGCACATCTTGCAGAGCTTTTGGAGCAGGATCTTTGGGAGATCCTGGACCGTGAGTTTCCATCCTCTGATATCCCTGATGCCTTTGTCCGCGAAGGCCTGCAGCATGAGGCTTATGCCCTGCCACGACAGCGGCTTTACATTGGTGGTGATCCCTATCTGACGGCATTGGACAAAGCACTGTCTGATGGGAAGCAATGGATACTAGTTGATGGTCCCTCAGGAGGGGGTAAAAGCGCATTGCTTTCGAACTGGCTTAAGTCTATCAGTGATAAAGAAAAAGATATTGAAGTGCATACACACTTTCTAGGCGCAACAGCGGATGCAACGGATCCTGTGTTTCTGGTCAGGCGCTTGATTGAATGCATTAAGCGTAAGACAGAGAGCATAGATGATCTTGCCTCTGATCCTGATGAACTTTTGGACAGCCTTCCGATCTGGCTGGCGAATGCAAGCGCATGGTGCGAAATGCAGGGTAAGAAATTTCTATTTGTAATTGATGCGCTCAATGGCCTTTCCGGTCGCCGTGACCTTCGCTGGTTTCCAAGCATGTTGCCAAAGCACGTTCATCTGGTGGTCTCCACTCTTCCTGGTGAAGTAAATGGCAATTTGCAGGACAAAGGGGAGTGGGCACGCGTCAGCGTGATGCCATTGGACGCACAGACAGCCCGCAAGGTTTTTATATCCTCCTTGGCTCTGTTCAATAAAACACTTCCCAATGATCTTGTTGAACGCGTGATGGCGCACACTCTCGTCGTAAATCCCCTGTTCCTCCTAACGCTTGCAGAAGAGCTCCGCCTGTTTGGAGAGCATGAGCAGCTGACGGAGCGGTTGGATTACTATCTGAGCAGTTTAACCGTTGATGATTTATTCGAGCGTGTTCTTGAGCGCATTGAGGGGGACTTCGGCGCCCAAACTCTTAAAGAAATAATGAGTGCGCTCTGGGCCGCCCGTGCGGGTTTGAGAGAAGAGGAGATCCTTAGTTACTCGGGTCTAAAGCCCATGCAGTGGGCCTACATTCGCAATGCCTTAGGTCCATCCCTCATTGATGCTTCAGGTCGGTTGATATTTGCGCATGACTACATGCGGATTGCAGTCTCTGACAGATACATGGGTGGAAACAATACAATCGGCAATGAAGGGCAAAGTCAGGAGGCTCTTAAGCTCAGGCGCAACACCCATACTAAACTCTCCGAGTGGTTTGAAAGCCATGCATTCAAAGAAGACGACGGTATAGTTGCTAATGAGCGCGCATCCGAGGAAATCCCCTATCAATGGCAACAGGCTGAAAACTGGAAAAAACTGAAAACGTTCTTAAGTAGCGTAACTAATTTTATGGGTTTGATCAATTTCCGATCTAAACAAGAAGCATTGATGTACTGGCAAAATATCGAATCTCATACCAAAACACGACTGGATGCATCTGGCATGTATCTTGCCATAAAATGGGATAATGCCAACACAGATAAATCTGGCACGCTGTCCTTGCTGGCATGGGGAGAATTTTTACTCTACGCAAGTCGTTACAAAGCTGCTCTTAAATCCTTTGGATTGCTTGAGAACCGAAAAAAATACCTGACCAAAGATCAATTGGAACAGGCCACCCTAGCTCGATCTGATACTTTGATTTGTTTATCTGATTATGATCAAGGCACATCAATTTTACATAATTTATTGAAAACCCGGCGCAAACGATCAGGGGCAAAACACCCAGCCACAGCAAAACTCATGAATCGTCTTGTAGCGGTCAATTATAGAAGAGGCGCTTATAAAACCGCCAAAGAAATTGCTCTAAAAACCATTACTATTCAGGAAGAAATCCATGGCAAGTATCATTTTGAAATATTAGAAACGCTTAACAACCTGGCGAATATCAACATCGAACTCAGCCTATTCCAAGAGGCGGTTGATGGACATCAACACGTAGCTAAAATTCGCTGCAAACTTCTCGGCACAATGAGCGTTGAATACGCCCTATCCCTCAATAATCTTGCACGGGCTCATGAGGGAATGGCTTCTTATGACAAATCCCTTGAAGGCTACCAGAAATCCATTGAAATATATCAAGCTGTACTGGGTGCTTATAACGCTGATATCTTAAAGCCTATCTCAAACCTTGGATTACTGTTATCCAGTTTAGGACGTATGGAAGAAGGCCGCAAATATCAAAGGCATGCCCTTGCAGTTGCGGAAAGACTTTTCCCCAATGATCATCCTGAAATTGCCCGAGTGCTGATTAATCTTGCATTCACAGAAACAGACTTTGATGACAGAAAAGCCTATATTATTCGCGCCAATCGCATCTGCACAGCTAAACTGGGCGCCCACCCTTACACCTCAGCTTCGCTCACTTTTTTGGCCTCAATTTATGAAGAAGAAGATGATATTGACGCCGCTTTTGACTGCTTAGAACAAGCGATCAACATTGCTAAAACGAGCGCTAGCACATCAAGCAAAGCCCACGCTGATAGTTTGCGATCAATGGGTGAGCTTTTGTATCGAAGCGATGAAAATGATCGTGCCCTTTCCTATTTTGAGGAAGCGATTAAGATCTATGGCAAAATATTACAGCCAGATGACCCTTGGCGTGCGGATCCGTTAAGCTTTGTGGGCCATATCATGGCCGAAAGTGACGACTATCAAAAGGCCTTACCCTATTATCAAGAGACGCTCCGCATTTATGAAAGAGCATTTCCTGGAGATGATGCGCATCAGATCTATCCACTTCAGTATTTAGGCGATACACACCTTTATCTGGGCAATATTGAAAAGGCTATTGAACTCTTTACCCAATCATCCAGTATCGCCATGGATAATGATGAGCGTCTTGTGTTGGATATAAACTATGCCAAAAGATTGCGGGAAACTGGATTGGTTCACGACGCAATACCGTTTGCCACCCGAGCCTTTAAGTTTCTGGCAGACCATACCGATACACACCATGAAACAGTTTTTAATGCTGTAGCTTGTTTTGTTTTGATGACAGACGATTTCAAAAATACAAATCAAACGGACTTGGCTAAGACGTTTTTAGGCTACGCCGATCAATTAGCGCAGAAGGTAATGGACTCTCAACCCACAGGTAGAACATGGCCAATAGCCATCGGCCGCGTAGCGCTATTATATAATAAGTTAGAAAAATATGATGCGGCAATTATTGCCTCCAACACAGCACTTCTCGCCATTGAAGATGGACTTAACTCTGGCGAGAAGGAAATCTCAACCATGGATTTGGCCTGCATTTTAGCTCTTCTTGCTGATATCAATAAGATCAAAAATTTACCAAAAAAAATGGCGCATTTCGATGGTACTATTTTAACCTTATCGTTGGACGTTGATATGGTTTCTGGTCATTTTCATGTTTTGTTTACGCCGTTGGTGATTAAAAGCCTCTCACGCAGTGTTAAGCTTTTTGATGAACCGGATAGCGTTACCATCACACGTCTGATTAATGATCTTGAGGAAAAATTGACTGAAGACGACTCGATTACATCTTAGGCGTAAAGTAGGTTCAGTTTTTCTGAATCTGTTGTAGGGGGCCTTCCCCTCAAATTGCCATACTGTATTATGGAGTGGATCCTCTAATAACTGCTGCGAATATTTTGCAATATCGTTATTTTGGATGATTCTATCGATGCAAAATTGTGTTTCATGGTTTATCAGACTTAACTGCAATCTGGCGGAAGCCATTGAGTTTTCCAATATTGGGATACGACTTGGTTGTGCATTATTTGCGAGAATTTGAAGAACATCATCAGGCGTATCATGATTTTTTGAAACAAAATCAAGCACATATTTCTCTTCATGTGATGATAATCTTATAAGTATCTTTATTTTAATATCTTTAGGAGTGTTTGGGTTTGTTAATGTGGGCATTGCCACTTCTGCGCGCTTAACTCGTGAGAGAGTTTTGAGTGTTTCAGCCGATGTATTAAAGTTAGCCGCTACTCGAGAGCGTATCTCTAAATCTTTATCCAGCGCCAAACTGGCTAAAGTAGCTGTGGATGTATTTAAATTTTGGGCAATATGAATGCGGACGTCTTTCTCATTATCGTCAACCAAGCCATCTAGGATACCAGCAGAAGCACTCGAATTTAAAGCCACGTATCTGCGAACTCGATAATCAGTATCGGTGGACAGCGTCAATAAAGTTTCCTGAGGTGTATCGATGTTCTCCGCAACGCTGGCTCGAACACCCCAATCTAAATCTCTTCCTAATGTAGCTAAAATTAGTTTAATATCCTCGTAAATCATTGATTTAAAAACCTGCTACTGATCATATTTTTTGAGTTTTTGAGTTTATTCATTCTGAATATATCCTAGTTTCCAGTTTTTAATACAGAATATTGGTCCACTTTGGACTGCCTATTTTTGAATCTGCCTGCCCACCTTACTGATATAATGACAATTAATATCTCAGAAAGCTTGCGGCCTTTTGCTGGGATGGCAAAAAAAGCTACATGCCAGCAAGTTATCTTATTCCTCTTAAAGTAATAAGGTTTAATACAGGCCTATGACTGGCCATTGTGTGCTTCGGTTTGAGTAGGTTAAGTTATACGGGACTCTCTTTGATCTTACCCTATACTCTCTACCTTATACTTGTACTTTTTCCCAACCCTTTTTTATATTTTTTTCAAGCATTTGTTCTGCAATCGTTGTTGCTACTTCTTTAATTGAAGCAAGTCGAACCTCTCTTTTAAGAGGGTCTTTTCTATCAAGACTAAAATCTGTCCAGTGAACTACATAGGCAGGAAAATCTGAGTCTACTTCTTCCTTATTGGTTTTCAATATAACCAGTTTTCTCACAGATGTAATTTCTTTTATTGTTTTGGAATAGACCTCTCTTCGAACAATTTCACTTCGTGGAAGTGTCACTACCTCTGCCTTTATTTCTTTATTGCTAATCAAACATCTATCTGAAATCTGTTCGATACGGAGGTCTAGAGCATTTACCTGTTTGTCAGAACGATACCTAATAAAAACAGGATTATGAACGCTTGCACAGGGAAGTTTTTGCAGAGCTACCCATTCATTATCCTTAATAGAAAGTACCATTTTCCGAATTGAATCGCCCGTTGAGTCTTCACCTTGTACATCAACTACTTTAATTTCAACAATAACTTCTGGTTTAACAAAGTGATAGATTGCACCATCTCCACTTGTATGTCGCCAATTTGATTTTACTTGAGATTTTTGTATTTTTTGCATCATCTCTTTTCTGGCTTTTTCATCACCAAGCGAACCGCAAGAACCAAGTAATTGAAATGTCTCATCAGCACGCATTAAGGCCAAGATAATTGACCTTACTTGCGAGCTATCACCACTTTTTTCTGTGTAACCAATAATTACAGCATCAATAGAGAGCGAAGGCTTCACTTTATAAATCCTTCCCTCTCCCGCTCGAATGACTAAACCCTCTGCTTTCCCAGCATCAACCCAGTTATCAAAATAGTTAATTACTTCCTCAGGGCTATTAATTATTTCTGTCCTCACACATTTAGCTCTTTTACCATCAGCTAGTAGGCGTTGTATTAGAGCAAGGCGGTCTTTATAATCTACAAGCGGAATGGAAGACTTCACATCTCCGCCTGATATAATATCAAAGGCAGCGAAGCCTAGCTTTTCTACTTCTGCCTTTGCTCCTCCACCAAGTGCGCTAGCAAGATCACTAACCCTAGGCCTGCTTTCTTTTGATGCAACAAATAACTCACCTACGAGAATTACTCTGCCCTTAAATCGCTTGGATATTTTACTGACTTCACTTATTAATGGTATATCCCCAGCAATTAGTTTGCCTCTTGTATTAGATAACACCACCTCATCATCTTCAATAATCATGAACCAAAGTTCACCATCAATTTTTGGAGAAATATACATTTCACCAGATGTTAAATTTGAACTAATCTCATCTAATAAAAGGGGTCTATAACCCGCAACAACTGTCTTTCGATAACCTTTAAGCTTGGAACGCACTTCTGGCGCCGCAATACCGTCATTTTCAACAGTTTGTCCTTTACCAAGTGGTTTTGAATTTTTTAAATTAAATGTACTCATGCCGTAGGCTCCAAATTTAACCTTTTGAGCTCTAGATTACTTAAGTGAAGAAGTAATTTATATTTCTTATCATGGACCCTTCCTTCCAGAAAGCCCCTGTAAGGCATGCCATTTGCTTGAAAAATAAGTGGCTCCTTACCTTTTGGACCTGCACCCACTAAAACCATCACATTTTCATCTTGCAGTTCATTAGCCATTTCAAATAAGTAATCGTAAGTAACTCCATCAACATGCTTGAGTTGAATTGTCCTTTTAAAGGCAAACCTTATGGCAACCTCAGATTTAGGCATTTTTTTGCCTGTCCATCGAACAGGGAGTTCATCATCAACATTGCCAGGAATATTCTTAGGATCTCTTCTTTCTTTTTCACTACCGTCAGGCGCAATTATTACCTCAACAGTTTTTGGAGGCGCATAAAGAATCTCACTTTTATTGCTAAGGTAGACGACATCTGAACTTGAAATAAACTTACCAATCGCTTCTATATCGATCTCTGGATCTTCCTCAATAAGCTTAGAGGCGTAATTATCACCATGCACACTAGAAAGGTTTTTATGCAAATTACCTTCTGTTGCAGATAAATAGCGCTTGAATTTAAGTTGTTTGTTAGGCAAGCCCATCTCATATGGTTTCTCATACTTTAATGACGTAATCGCTACTTGGGCATCTCTATTATCTTTATTCATTAGGTGAATTTTTCTCATCGCTTACCCCTAAAACATTTCGAAATCAAGATCATCTTCCACTTCCACTTCATCTTCAAAGCCTTCCTCTATAACTTGGTCAAGCTCCATCCATTGAGGTTTTGTAGGGTTGCCTATTAAAACAAAATGCCCCTCATCATTGAAAACCAAATATGCTAGCTCTGCGTGATAATCTTCACGGTAATTAAAAGAAAATCTGAGTGCTTTTCCAGACTCTAAAAGTGCTTGAATCGAATCAGCAACTTCTTCTGGATCTAATTGATAAATCGAATCAACTGCTAAATCTAAAAGTGACTCTACATCTGAAAGAACAGCATCTTGAGCTATGCCAAGAGTTGATGGATTTTTAGATAGTAGATTACCATTCAAATCCATGCCTATTAATTCATTATTAGGAATCCAATTAGAATCACTATCAAAGTAACCCTGTGAGGTCATACCCGACATTAAAAGAGTTGAACCATCCTCAGTTAGTTCACAGCGCAAACAATTTTCACCCACTGAGTCTAATTGAATGCGTTTTTTTGAGCCATAAAGCTTTGACCGATCAACTTTTTTATGACTAAATTTAGCCTCTTCACCTTGGTAGTTAATAACTATTGGTTTTGCCATTTCCTACAGCGTCCATTCCTGATTAGTTAACTTATTTATATTATTTATATTCTTTTAAGTCAACAACGTTACTATTGCTCTGGTGAATTTTTTAGTTCTGGGTCGTTCTTTAATATAAACATATTCCTGCAGAGCTTTGTAGCTCAGGTAAGTTAATTGAGCGTATTTATGAAGTGGCCAGTTTAATTGATAATGTGAAATAGAGAATTGCGAATTTGGACAAAAGCAATAATTGATGAAATGTTAAGGAAATCGTAGGAGTTTGTAAATTTCTTGAATTTCAAAGATTAAATTAATTGAATAAATACAAAGATTTTTAATATTACGAATAGAAAGAGATATAATTTATGTCTAATATTTTATCTAAATTAGAATACATTAATGAAGATTGTCATGGTGAAGTTTTAGAAAAATGGCAATTAGCTGAGGCTGAAGATAGTGAAGCACTTAGAGTAGCCGCCAGTGATGCGCAAGCAATAAATTTTAAAGATTTAGTATATAGAACCTTAACTAATGAAAATCTCTCAGAGATTAAAGAGCTGTTGGAAAATGATCAATTTTTCCATATGCAATTTTCAGATTGGTTCAAGACCAGCTATGAAGAGCAACAAAATATAGAGAATTTATTTTATACATCATCTCAGATTTGTTCTTTATCGGCTGCACCCCATGAGGTTGTAAATGCTATAGATTATCAAGTTTGGTGGCCTGATGCTCCAATTTGGTTTCAGAACTGGTTTTCGGTTGATTGTGAAAATCCAAGTACTCTTAAAATATGGCAAATTGAGTGGATCAAGCACAGTGCTTTGGAATATTATACTGAAGCAAAATCTTGGCTTGAAAATGGTGAGATTTCATTAGAATCACTAAGTGACGCAAAAATTGATTTCCAAAGTATTTTAGACTTTTTCAATGAATCATTAAAAAACATTGATTGATCATTGTAGGATCTTTTTCTTTAAATATACCCTAATTGTTTTTGTAATCCCCCCATTTTTAGCATCGATGGATTCAACCAGTCACAGCAACACTATATTTAACATATGATGAGGGGTATGACATTTCAGCGTTCTCCGTTGGCGATCATTGAGCTTTGACGCAACACTGTCTAAACAACACTGTCGAAGAAGACCATCAGTTTTTCCGTTAGTTCCTCGCTGCCAGGGACTACTAGGGTCACAAAAGTACACGTCCAAACTTTTGCAAAGGTGAGTTCTGCATGGGCGACCAGCTCTGTCCCTCGATCCCATGTAAGGATTTTCTTAAATGCCTCTGGGAGCTGCGAGAGTTGTTTTGATCATGACCCAACAACGTCAGACGTTTTTTACTGTCAACCTGAACAAGCATGGTAAGTCGTGTG
>Ga0114997_10001620_pt1 | contig 18471 bp, 20 predicted proteins | sample ArcticOcean_MG_C_2_FD_87045 | JGI IMG/M metagenome (GOLD analysis project Ga0114997, IMG submission 87045) | Marine microbial communities from western Arctic Ocean - ArcticOcean_MG_CB4_136 | ecosystem: Environmental > Aquatic > Marine > Oceanic | place: Arctic Ocean: Canada Basin | collected...
AATATTTTTTCATCTGATGGGTTAATCGATATATTTTCTTCTGTAGGATTAATTAATATTTTTTCATCTGATGGGTTAATCGATATATTTTCTTCTGTAGGATTAATTAATATTTTTTCATCTTCAATTTCTCTTTTATAAAACCATTGGTAATTACATGAGCTACATTCTAATAATCTACCATCAGTAGGAATCAAATTTGAACTAATTTCAAATTTTTTCTTACATTGATAGCATCCAATAATCATGATTTCTTTTATAACAGATTCTTTAAAAAATCCTCGTTTTTGATGATGTTTATGCTTTGAAAACTCTTATATGTACTGTATTAGTAGCTCATTCGGAGTGTAGCGCAGCCTGGTAGCGCATCTGGTTTGGGACCAGAGGGTCGCAGGTTCAAATCCTGCCACTCCGACCATTTATGAAAAAAGCAAAAATTTATATTCCAACAAAAAATCCAATGCAATCTGGTTTAGGAAAAATTGATAAATGGATAATTGAGTTCAATGTTAAAGACAACACTATAAATCCTTTAATGGGATGGGAAAGTTCAACAGAAACATTATCAGAGCTAAAATTAGAGTTTTCCACTAAAGAATTAGCGATAGAATATGCTAAAAAAAATAAAATAGATTTTGAAGTAATAGAACCGCAAAAAAGAAAAACTGTTAAAAAATCTTATGCTGATAATTTTCTCAAATAATATATATGTTTAAGTTTTTCACACAAAGGCAGTGGCGACTATGGTCTTGGCTAGGATCTTTAACAATTCTTTTATCTCTATGGTTTCAAGTAAAGATAGATGTAAAAATCAATGAATGGTTTGGTACATTTTATGACATGATACAAAAAGCATTATCTGCTCCAAATTCAATAACAATTGAAGAATACTTTGGTGCTTTACTTTCATTTATTACTTTGGCTGGAATATACGTGGGTGTTTATGTTGTAATAAAGTATTTTACTTCTCATTTTTTATTTAGATGGCGTACAGCGATGGTAAATTGGTATCATAGTGTTTATGATAAAGCCCGAAAGATTGAAGGAGCCTCACAAAGAGTTCAGGAAGATACAATTAAATTTACACGTATAATGGAGAATCTTGGTACAAGTTTAATTGAAGCAATAATGATACTTATAGAATTTACTCCAATTTTATTTGGGTTAAGTATTAGTATTCCAATATTTTTTTTTGGAGATTGGGACTATGGTTTGGTAACAGGAGCTTTATTATGGACAATTGTAGGAACTATATTTCTTGTATTATTAGGTTATATTTTACGACTTGTTGGTGTTGAATATGATTTACAAAAACAAGAAGCTGCATATAGAAAATTTCTAGTTATTGCTGAAGATGACGAAACAATTCGGCCTAAAACTTTAGAAGAATTATTTGATGATGTTCGTAAAATTCATTTTTTAAGTTTCTTTAGATATTTATTTTTTGATATAGGTCGTATTGGTTATTTGCAAGCAAATGTACTTTCAGCTTATGTTTTTTTAGCGCCCGCAATAGTAGCTGGTGTTGTAACATTGGGAGTTATGCAACAAATCATTAGAGCCTTTAATAAATTTGAAGGATCTATCCAATATATTTTAAGATCTTGGCCGGCTATCATTGAATTAGCAAGTGTTTATAAACGTCTAAATGAATTTGAAAATAACATAAATTATGCTGAGTCTATAGATGAAAAAATTTAATGACTATTGATACAAAGTTCATTGATCAATTTGTTAAAGTTTCTTCTAAAGCAGCTTTAGCATCCTCATATTTAGTTGGAAAAAAAGACAAAATTGCAGCTGATCAAGCAGCCGTCGATTCAATGAGAAGTGAATTAAATAAAATTGAAATGAATGGAATGGTTGTTATTGGCGAAGGTTCACTTGATAAAGCGCCAATGTTATACACTGGTGAACTACTTGGAGATAAAAAGGGTCCTAATTTTGATATAGCTGTTGATCCATTAGAAGGAACTAATTTTGCTGCAAATAATTTACCTGGAGCAATATCTGTTATTGCAATATCAGAAAAAGGAAATCTTTTTGGTGCGCCAGAAACTTATATGGATAAAATTGCCACTGGTAAAGTTGAGGATGGTTTAATTGATCTTGATTATCCATTAAAGAAAAATGTGTCTAATCTAGCAGATTTTAAGAATAAAGATATTTCATCTATAACTGCGTGTGTATTGGATAGACCAAGACATAAAAAAATCATCGATGAACTTAATGAATTAAAAGTTAATTTAAAATTAATTACAGATGGTGATGTCCTTGGAGCACTGTATGTTTCTGACCCCAAATATAATGTGGATATTTTTTTAGGAATAGGAGGGGGGCCAGAAGGCGTTTTGGTCGCTTCTGCTCTAGATGCTTATGAGTGTCATTTTCAAGGAAGATTTATATTTGATAACGATAAAGATGTTAATGAAGCGAAAGCAATGGGTATAACGGATTTAAAAAAAAAATATGAACTGAATGAAATTGTAAAAGGAGATTCTATATTTTGTGCTACTGGAATTACATCTAGCGATGCATTAACTGGCATAAAAATAGTTAATGAAAATTATACTTCAGAAACTCTCGCAACACATAAAAGCTCAGGATTTAAAAAAGTTATAAAAAATACAACAGTTATTAAAGAATGATTTCCGTCACTGGTAAAAAGTGGATGGAAAAAAAAATTAATAAAAATTCTATAGAAAAATTAAAACAAGACCATGATTTTTCTGAAATTTTATCTAAATTAATAATTTCAAGAAACTTTGATGAAAACGAAATATATTCAATAGAAAATGATATAGACCTAATCAACGTTTTTTCAAATAATGGTGATTTTAATAAATCAATAGAACTTGTTACGTCTTCTATTAAAAACAAAGAGAATATATGTATTTTAGGAGATTATGATGTTGATGGTTCAGCTGCGACATCTTTATTTGTTAGATATTTTGAAAGCATAAAACATCCATTTTTTTTTTATATACCTGATAGAGAAAAAGATGGTTATGGCGCTAGTAAAAAATTGTTCGAAAAATTAATTATGAAAAAACCCAAATTAATAATAATGGTAGACTGTGGTTCTACCTCAAATGAAGCAATAGATTTTTTAAATGAAAATAATATTAAATCTTTGATAATTGATCATCATGAAATAAACAAACCTTATCCAAAAGCAGATATGATTATTAACCCCAAAAAAGATACTGGGTATATAGAATATGATTATCTTTGTGCAACAACGCTCGCTTATTTTTTTTTAGATATGTTATCAAAAAAAATTAAAAGTCATATTAATATAAGAAATTATTTAATCTATGTATTGTTAGCTACCATCTGTGATGTAATGCCATTAAGGAAACTTAATAGATTAATATCTTTAAATGCACTTAAAGAGTTCAAGATTAATGAAAATTGTGCATTTAATGAATTATATAATTTAAATAATAGGAAAAACAAAATTAATATAAATGATTTAGGATTCTTAATAGGACCAATTTTAAATGCTGGTGGTAGACTTGGAAAATCTAATTATGCTACTGAATTGCTTTCTTCAAATAATCCTAAGATTATTAATGAAAGATCTATTGAATTAATTAAATTAAATACTAAAAGAAAAGTCATTGAAACATTGATTTTAAATGAAGTTGATTTTAACAAAATAGAAAAAGATAACAATGAGATTATTGTTTATTATAACCCCAATATAAATGAAGGATTAATAGGAATTATAGCAGCAAGATTAAAAGATCATTTTAATAAACCATCAATTGTAATCACTTCATCGAGTGAAATATTAAAAGGTTCAGCTAGATCTATTTACAATTATAATATTGGTCGTGGAATTAAAAATGCTTTAGATAAAGATATTATTATTAATGGTGGAGGTCATAATATGGCAGCAGGATTTACCCTAAAGAAAGACAATCTTAAAATTTTTAAAAAATTTATTTTAAAAAACTTTTTAGACACATGCACTTCTACAAATTATACGTTTAATTATGATGCAGAAATTTCATCTATTGCATTTAATAAGGATTTTTTTAATGATATAAAAAAAATAGAACCCTTTGGTACTGGAAACCCAGTTCCAACTTTTCTTTTTAAAGATTTAAAGATAATAAAAACATCCATTTTAAGCAACAAACATATTTCAGCAATATTTAAATCTAATATTGGTTTTTCTATAAATTCAATTTCATTTAACTCAGTTAATACTAAAGTAGGAGACTATTTGCTTAACTACAAAAAAAACTTGAATGTCTTGGGTCAAATCAATGAAAATTTTTGGAATAACAAAAATTCACTACAATTAAACATTAAAGATTTAATCTTATAAGTTAATTAAACTTGATAAATAATGACTTTTAAAATAAAAGATCCCATGATGGTCCCTTCGTCTATCGGTTAGGACAGCTGGTTTTCATCCTGCAAAGAGGGGTTCGATTCCCCTAGGGACCGCCATAAATAATTCTAATTTATTATGATTTTTCATGTTTATATGATGAGAACAATTAGTGGTACCACGAAAAAAACATATGTTGGGTACACTAATAATATAAAAAATAGATTAATTAAGCATAATAGTGGTAAAGGAGCAAAATCTACACGAGGTTACAAATGGGAAATAATATATAGAAAAAAATTTTTAAGTAAGTCAGCTGCAATGTCTTTTGAATATTTGCTTAAAAAAAATAGAAAAAAACGTTTAATTATATTAAAACAATATTGAATTGATTAATCAAAATTATTTATGATAAAAATTGCTACTATCCTACCGTATAAAGAGAACTATACTTACTCAAAAGCAGCAGCTGCTTCATTGTGGGTTTGTGATTTTTATAAATATTCAACACTTAAAAAAAACAACTTTGTATTTGGTTCAACAGATACAAATGATTATTTAACTAAAAATTATATCAATATTAAATTAATCAATATAAAATCTAAATTTTCAAGTTCAACTATACAATATTGCAATAACTTAATTAAAAAAATAGAAGGTAAAAATTTTGATATTATCGAAATACATAATCGTCCACTAGTATATAAATACCTTAACCAACATTTAAACTCTAAATTCATTTTATATTTTCATAATGATCCACTTTCAATGAAAGGATCAAAAAATCTTAGAGAAAGATTACACTTGATAAATAACGTAGAAAAAATTATTTTTGTAAGTAAATGGGTTCAAAAAAGATTTTTTACAAACATTGATCCAAAATTAATTAATAAAACAACTGTTGTATATCCAAGCATTGATCAAGATATAAAACTATCTTCCAAAAAAAATAAAATAGTTTTTGTAGGAAAACTTAATCCTTCCAAAGGTTATGATATTTATCGTGATGCAATTACAAAAATTTTGAATACACACATTAATTGGAAAGCCTATTCTATAGGTGATGAAAGTAGAGACAAACCAATTATTCATCACAAACGTCATTTTGACTTAGGGTATTTAACTCATAAAGATGTATTAAAATTTCTTAAAACATCAGAAATTGCTGTTGTTCCATCAAGATGGGAAGAACCATTTGGCCGAACTGCTCTTGAGTCTTCATCAAGAGGCTGTGCAACCATAATATCGAATAGAGGAGGCCTCCCAGAAACAACAGATCATGGCGTTATACTAAAAAAATTAAATTCATCTGAATTGTTTGAAGAAATTAACAAATTAATTAAAAATAAAAAATTAAGAAAAAAAATTCAAATTCAAGGTTTCAAAAATGTTAAACATCTAACTAAAAAAAATTCATTATTAATTGATTATTTAAGAAAATCTTTATCTAATAAATTTCAAATTAACTATAATAAAAATAAATTAAGAGTCTTAAATATTTATAACTTAGGACAAAAATTAAATCATCGTCTATATAATATTTCTTTAGGAAAAAAATTTACTAATGGTTTTATACGAAATGGCCATGATGTATTAGAAATTAGTGATAGAGATTTTATTAAGCAAAATAGGCAATTTGGGCTAACTACCGTAAATAATAAATTTCAACATTATTTAATAGAAACTTTTAAAAACTATAATCCAAACTTCTTATTTTTTGGTCATACTAATAATCTAAACTTAGAAACATTAGATGTTTTTAAATCCTTAAATAAAAATTTAATAATTTCACAATGGAATGAGGATCCAATAATGCAGAGTTTAAAAGATTCATCATCAAATATTAAAAAAATTTCTTTTTATTCAGAATTTGCGGACCATACTTTTATAACTACTCATCCTTCAGTATTTGTTAAACAAAACAAAAATATCAAAAATTTACATTTTATATTTATACCAGTTGATAAAAATATCGAATGTTATGATGTTTTTAAATTATATCCTAATAATGATTTATTCTACGCAATGAGTCATGGTGTTAATCGAGCTACATTAAAAAAAGGTAAAAGTGATAGTCGTATTGATTTTTTAAATTCCTTGATTAATAAAATAAAAAATATTCAGTATGATTTTTATGGATTTGAAAATAAAGAACCGATTTGGGGTGATTTATTTTATAAAGCATTAATAAATTCAAAAATGGGTTTGAATTTAAGTAGAGGATTGCCGACGAAATATTATTCCAGCAATAGAATTGCTTCATTGATGGGAAATGGTCTTTTAACTTTTATTGATGAGAAAACTAAATTTGGTGATTTTTTTAATAAAAGCGAAATTATTTTTTATAAAAACTTATATGAATTAGCTGACAAAATTAATTTTTATAAAAATAATGATTTATTAAGAAAAAAAATTGCTGCCGCTGGTAAAAAGAAATACTTTAAGTTGTTTAATGAAAAAAAAATATCCAAGTATATTATAAATAAATCAATTGGAAAAAATGCTAGTTTGTTTTAATGAAAATTTCAATTATCATTCCAACATATAATAACATTAAATATTTAAAATTTTTACTTAAATCTATAATTAATAATTCAATTTATAAGCATGAAATAATTATTCATGTTAACGAAGGTAAGGATGGCACCTTGAATTTTATCAAAGAGAATAAATATTTGCATACATATTCTTCCTACAATATTGGTTTATGCAATGCAGTTAATTTAGCAGCTGAATTATCGTCTACAAATTACATTTTGTACGCACATGACGATATGTATTTTTGTAGAAAATGGGATTTTTTTCTAGAAAAAGAAATTAACACATATCAAGATAACTTATATTATATATCTGGAACTAATGTCTCTAAAAACGATGGACTAATTAACTACGATTGTGGAACATCACCTGATAACTTTGATGAAGATAAATTTAATCAATTCTGCGAAAATGATAAGTCTAATGATTTACAAGGCTCACATTGGGCTCCACATTTAATTCATAAAGATATTTGGAGTAAAATTGGTGGTTTTAGTGAAGAATTCAACCCTGGGGATGGCTCAGATCCTGATTTATGTATGAAATTGTGGAATGAAAAGGTGAGAATTTTTAAATGTCTATCCAGTTTTAAAGTTTATCACTTTGGATCTATCACAACAAGAAAAAGGGAAATTATAAAAAATAATGGAACAAAAAAATTCTTATTAAAATGGGGTTTTAATCCGAGATTTTTTAGAAAATTTTACCTAAGAGGTGAAGGTAGAATTTCATTTAAAGGACCGTTATCTAATCCAAAAATGAATTTAAATATGATTTTTAATTTATATATTAATAAACTAAAATTTTTATATCATAAATTATTTAATTAATTATGGAAAAAAAAATTATTGTTAAAATTTCTGAAGGTCTAGGTAATCAACTATTTATGTATGCTCACGCCTATTTTTTGTCAAAAAAAATGAATCGAAAACTATTGATTGATGACACTTCTGGATTCTTTCAATATAAAAATAAACTTAGAGGTCAAAAATATTTATTAAATCGTTTTAAAATTAATTTAGATTATGCTAATAAATATGATAGATTTGATACTAATTATAAAAATTTTATTAAAAAATTTTATATCTATTTTGATAAATTTAAAAAAAATAAATCTTTTTTAAACGAACATATTATTAAAAAAAATAAAATTAAAATTGCAACCTCGCATACTATACTTGAAGATGTTAATTTTGCCAAAAATATTTTTGTTCAAGGAAATTTTGAAAATCCTAATTACTTTAATTCCTTTTATCAAAATTTAGTTGACCAACTTAAAGTTAAAGAAAGTTTTCTTAATGATAATTCAAAAATAATTGATAAGCTTTCTAACAGCAATTCAGTTTCTATTCATGTTCGGCAACACAGATTTTCTGATCAAAAGCTTAAAAATAATGAATTATTTAATAATTTAAAATCTGAACAATTTACTGATGAAACTTTAAAATACATTGCTAAATCTGTAACTTTTTTTAAGAAAAAATTATTAAATCCATCTTTTTTTATTTGGTCTAATAATTTTGACAATTTAGAATCTTTTATTTTAAATTACTCTGATGAAAAATTTACGTTCATTAAAGAAAATGATGATATAAATGATTTTCATTTATTTAAATTTGCTAAACACTTTATTGTTGGTCCTTCTACATTTCATTGGTGGGGTGCTTGGCTTAATGAAAATGCTAAAAAAATTTGCCTTCGTCCTAATAATTTAAACCCATCTAATAATAAAAATTTTTGGCCAAATGATTGGATTAAAATTTAAATTTTAATTTTATTTAAAGCATTATTTTTGAATAAATTAGCTTCTTTTATATATCTTCTCACCATTTCAGTTGATTTGTGACCTGTCATAGTCATTATATTTCGCTCTTCAGCGCCAGATTCTGCCGTTGATGTAGCAAATCCTGATCTTAGACTGTGTCCCGCATATCTTTGTGCATCTAAGCCTGCTAGATTGGCGTACTTTTTTATTATTAGAGCAACTCCCTTGTCTGATATTTCAAAAATCTTACCTCTTTTTATTTGAGATGCTTCAATCCATTTTTTTAGTGCAATTACAGGGCAAAAATCCTGATTTTCAAAGTAGGGGATAGCTTTAGTCATTCCTTCACCAGATTGATCAGTTTTTGACCTTTTAACAAATATTTTCACACCCTCTACTACGAACTCTAAATCTTCATAATCAATGCTAACCAGTTCCGATCTTCTAAAACCACCAGAAAAACCAATTAATACTATTGCCTTATCTCTTGTCTTTCTTAAATCTTTTTCTAATGATTGATGTATAGCTTCAATTAATGCTTTTAAATCATTGATTAATATTGGTTTTTTACCTTTCTGATTACTTCCATTTGCTCTTTTAATACCCATCAAATTTTCCATTATTATTGGGTGCTTTGTATCAATATACTGACCTTTCATTTTATGTAGGGCGCTTATAGAGGCCAAACGTCTCTTTAAAGTACTATATTTTGATGTTTTTGATAAATGTGTCAAATATAATGCCATAATTTTTGGCTGTGTAGGCATTGACTGAAAGTTGTTTTTTGAGCAAAATAAAGAAAAATCTTTATAATCGGCCTTATAAGCTCTTAGTGTATTGTTAGCTTTTGAGTTTCTAAGATTATTTAAAGTTTTTTCCTCAAGCTCCTTAATATTTTTTGAAATATTCTTAGTTGTTGGTTTTATACTTATAATAGTAAAAGGGTTTTTAAGTGTCATATCATTTATATCTCTGTATATTTCCGATAACCATTAATTATCGGAAACATATATTAGCTTTAAAACAATGTCAATAGCATATAAACAATTATCTATGGGTATGACAACAAAGTTCATAGAAATTAAATTATGTAAATCTTGTAATCAAAATCTTAATTATAAAAAATTTAGAATAATAAAACGTTATGAACTTAAAGGGAACTAAATTTCAGGTAAAGGTATGGAAGTACCTTATAACAATACCTAAAGGCAAGGTAAAAACCTATAAACAGGTGGCTATAGCCATAAATAACCCTAAAGCAGCTCGTGCAGTAGCTAATGCCTGTGCTAAGAATCCGTACGCTCCTAGAGTACCCTGTCATAGGGTCATTAGATCAGACGGCACTCTTGGTGGATTTTCCAGTCCTGGTGGAACAAAGACTAAGAAAAAACTTCTAAAAAAAGAGGGTTTTTCACTCTAAAATTCAGCAATATCAGCGTTTTTGATCAATTAATCTATATTTTATTGTTTATTTTTATATTCACCCATTAGTTGTAGCATATTATACCTAAAACAAAAAATAAGTGCCTCTATGGACGCTTAAACACTATATTCTAAGATTGCATTGCTCCCTTTTTTAACTAGATAAATATTTTGAAATAATCAAAAAACCCTAGTTTTACTATGTTTTTATCATCCTATTTTTACATGTTTTTCTTATAATTTTGTTTGATTTTGTTAATTTTATTAATAAGCATTGAATATCAACACTTTTTGACTGATTTATTTAGCTCTTAAAATTTTTTATTAACACTTTTTGTCCACTTTTTATTATTTTTCTGTTTTATTTAGTTTTATTAACTATTATATTTTTTTATAAGTTAATACATTAAATAATTAATAAAAATCAACAATTTCAATAACTTAATAAGACAAGTTGATCCATTTTATTAAATATTAGTAAATAATTGTTACTTATTACTGAATGAGTTAATAGAAATTTCACGGCGTGATATATAGATACCACTTAAAATAATTATAAATAATCCAAAGAAAGTCCAATTATCAGGAAAGTTATTAAAGAAATAATATCCAATAATAATGTTTGTTATAATTTCAAAATAACTAAAAGGAGCTAATTTAGAAGCATCAGCATATTTAAGAGACAATATAAGAAACAAATGTCCAATACAGGCAAATACGCCTATTCCTGCCATCATGGACCACTGATTAAGAGAAGGTTTAACCCATATAAAAGGTACAACGCAAGATGCTAGTACAGCACCAACTAAACCGGTTAACAAAAGTGTTAATAAAGGGTTGTCTGACGTGCTTAATTTACGAGTAATTATAAGGTAAAAACCATACATAACTCCAGTTCCTAGAGCAGCAAAACTTGCGAGATTAAGTTCTACAAAGCCAGGTCTAATAACTACTAATGATCCTATAAAACCAATTACAACTGCAGTCCATTTTTTAACACCCACCTTCTCACCTAATAAAATTGGTGAAAAAGCAGTTACAATTAATGGTGCTATAAAAGCTAACGTTAAAGCTTTAGCTAAAGAGATAACTGATATTGCGTAAAAGAAGCACACATTTGCACATAACAAGATCATTCCTCTTATAAACTGTAACTTAGGTTTATCTGTCCAAACTAGTTGTTTATTATAAAAGAAAAACATCACCGGAAGAGTAAAGACAACGGTAAAAAAATACCTTGACCAAGTAATCTGTAGGATTGGGAGGTCTGTACTTAGATATTTTGCGAAACCATCCATTATAGGAAGCATAACCCAGGCCAATAAGTTAAAAACAATGGCTTTCATAAGCCAATAGATACATGTTAATTAAAGTATTTTAAAGCAAAGAATACTACAAGGGGAACAGTTGCAAAAGACATAACTGTAGATACAACAATCATACTAGCAATACTATCAACTATCTTTTTAGGTGAATAAATTGAGCCAACCAAATAAGTTAACACTGCACTTGGCATCGAGCATTGAATTAATAGTACGCCTGCTGCAAAACCTTCAAGATTAAAATATTTTATTAACAAAAAACCAACTATTGGACCAAGTATTACTCTACCGATTGAAGATACAAATGCTTTTTTAAAAGAGAAAACTTTTAAACGCGTAAGTGCTATACCTAAAGACATTAGAATTAAAAAAATTGTAGCATACATTAAAAGAAATGTAGTGTTCTCAATAAAAGTTGGTAATTCTATTTTAAAATAAAGTAAATAAATTGAAATAATTATTGAATAAAATGGTGGATTTTTAAGTATAATAGAAATATTAAATTTTCTATCAGCAAGAAAAATTCCCAAGGTAAAGTGGCATAAAATTATTAATGCGGAAATTGCTGCTGCGACACCCAAACCTTGCGACCCATAAGCAAAAAGACATATAGGCAACCCCATATTACCTGTATTTGGCATAATAAAAGGTGGAAGTTCGCGTATTATATCTTTTGTTTTTAAAAAAAATAAAAAAATAAGTCCAATTATAGTAAATGCTATAATTGCTATTAAATAATAACCAAAATAATTTTTAAATATATCAAAAGAAATTCCCGTTGATGTTAACGCATATATTATCATTGCAGGTGTTCCTACATTTGCAGCAAAATTTGTTATAAAAGATGTGTCAATTTTAGGGTTATTTTTACCTAAATAATAACCAATACCTACAACAAAAAAAACTGGAAAAAGAACTTCAAATAATTGAAGATAAATTTCCATTAATTGTATAATCTAATTAATGTAGGAAATTTTAAAATATTCTTATTTTTTTTAAAAATAGATAAACAGTTTTTAGAGTTAAGTTCAGTTGTTTTGTGTGTAATAATAACAATTGTAGCCTTATTATTTTTTTTGTTTGGCGTTTGAATAATTCTTTTTACTGATATTTTATATTTCGCCAAACGATTAGTTATTTCTGATAAAACACCAGATTTATCTTTCACTTCAAACCTTAAATATAATGAATTAACATAATTGTCTAAGTTATAACACTTAATATATTTTCGTTTATTACTTGATATACCAAATGGATGTTTAATATTCCCTCTTAGTATTGATAGTAAGTCTGATAATAATGAAGAAGATGTAGGTCCAGGTCCAGCACCCTCGCCTTGTAATAACGTTTCACCAACAGGTTTCCCTTCAAGAATAACAGCATTCATAACTCCATTAACATTTCCTATGTACGATTTTTTACTTACTAGAGCAGGATGAACTGTTTCAAAAAGTTGATTATTAATTATTTCAGAAATGCCAAGTAATTTAATTCTGAGGTTTAATTGATTAGCCATTTCAATATCTTTTAATTCAATGTTTTCAATACCTTCCATTAAACACTTTTGCTTTGAAATTTTATTATTAAATGAAAGTGAAGATAAAATTCTCACTTTTGCAAAAGCATCAGTACCGTTTAGATCAAATTTTGGGTTTCCTGGTTCAGCATAGCCCATTAATTGAGCTTTTTTTAAAACTTTTGTAAAAATATCATTAGAGTTTTCCATTTCGGAAAGAATATAATTAGTAGTGCCATTTAAAATTCCATATACCTTAGAAATTTTATTTGTTGCTAGACCCTCTTTAATTGTTCTTAATATTGGTATTCCTCCAGCAACAGATGCTTCAAATTCTAAATTTACATTATTTTTTTCAGCTAATTCTGAAAGAAAATCACCATGTTTAGCTATCAAGGCTTTATTAGGAGTAATTACGTGTACATTGTTTTTTAAAGCGGTCTCAACAATTTTTTTTGAGATGCCATCAGATAAACCAACAACTTCAAAAAGAATATCAATTTTTTTTTTTTTAAAAATATCAAGTGGATTCTTAAAGAAAATTTTTTTATTTATTTTAAATTTTCTTTTTTTATTTATATTTTTTGCTGATATAGCTTGTATTTTTATGATTTTACCTGTTTTAATTTCAATTTCTTTCTTTTTAATAGAAAGTTGATTTAACAAATAGCTACCAACTTGTCCTAAACCAACAATTGCAATATTTATATTTTTATTCATATTATTATTAATTGCTTAAATCAGGGTATTTGGCATTTTTAGTATACATTTTTAATAAATTCTTAAATTCATTAAATGTAAGGTCTTCATTAAAATTTAAACTTTTAATATTCAAACTATTATCATAATTAAAATGAGTACAAGAAGTAAGAAAAATAAGAAAAATAATTTTTTTCATTAAAAGCCTTTGATTTCTGGAAAATTAAATTTAATATTCATGTTTTGTACAGCTTGGCCTGCCCCACCCTTGATTAAGTTGTCTATTGCAGACAATATAATAAACCTATTTTTATACTTAGTTTCACATATAGATATATGACAATTATTTGTATTTATGACATCACTTGTGCTCAAAAAGGTGTTTACTTTTAATACTTTGACAAATTTAGTTTTGCTATATGTTTTAATTAATTCCATCTGTAGCAACTTAAGATTTTTTTTGTTGTTTATGTCTATGTATATAGTGCTTAATATGCCTTTAAACATTGGTGTAAGATGTGGAGTAAAAGTAAAAGAAAATTTTTTTTTAGTGTAATTTTGAATTTCTTGTTCAATTTCAGAGTTATGTTTATGAAAACCAACTCCATAAGCGCTTAAAGATTCATTTAGATTCTTTTTTTTATATATTTTATCAATATTTCTACCAGCACCAGAATAGCCAGATTTAGAATCAATTATTATATTATTTAACTTAATTAGTTTTTTTTTGATTAATGGAATAAGTGGTATCAAAATTGACGTTGGGTAACATCCTGGGCATGAAATAATTTTATATTTTTTTAATTTCTTACCTGATAATTCAGGTAAAGAGTAAAAACTTCTTTTAATATTTGAAATAGCTCTATGTTTTTGTTTATACCATTTTAAATATAATGATGCACTTTTAAGTCTAAAATCACCTGCTAAATCTATTAATACATTATCTTTTAATAAATTATTTGATATATCTTGAGCCTGTCCATTTGGGAGGGCTGTAAATATTAAGTCAACATTTTTCAAGTATGATTTTTTAAATTTTACAATTTTAGGTAATTTTTTTAAATTTAATGTTTTGTCATACTGTGCAATATTTTTACCAATTGAAGTATTTCCACATAAATATTTAATATTGATAGAACTATGATTAATTAATAATTTAATTAATTGAATTCCAATATAGCCAGTTGATCCAGCAATTAATACATTAAGCTTAGACATTTTATACTATAACAGTTTAGAGTTAAAAAATAATTATCTTTTAGAAAATTGAAAGCTTCTTCTAGCTTTTTTACGTCCAGGTTTTTTTCTTTCAACAGATCTAGAGTCCCTAGTAGTTAGTTTTTCTTTTCTTAAGGTTATTTTATGTTCTGGATCAAACAAAAGTAAAGCTTTAGAAATACCATGAACCATAGCTCCAGCTTGGCCAGTGTGACCACCACCTGTAACACTACATTTTACATCATATTCTGTCGCTTGATTTATAATTTCAAAAGGTCTAACTATTTGCATTTTATGATTTTCACTTGAAAAATAATTTTGGAAATTTTTACCATTAACATAAATTTTTCCTGAGCCTTTTTTTAACCAAATTTTAGCTATTGAAGTTTTTCTTCTGCCAGTTGCGTATTTGCTATCTTTAAAGTCTAATTTTATTTTAGAAATTTTTGGTGTTGACTGATTTGTTTCCATTTTAATTTCTTATTATATTCTTACTATTTAATTTAACTAAATTTATTAATATAGGATTTTGCGCAGTATGAGGGTGATTTTCTCCTGAGTAAATTTTTAGTTTAGATAGTTGCTTTCTTCCCAATACACCACCAGGTAACATTCTTTTAACAGCTAATTTCAATGTTTCTCCAGGTTTTTTTTCATGAAGTTTTTCAGGACTTGTTTCTTTAATTCCTCCAGGGTACCCAGTATGCCTATAATACTTTTTATTTTTAAATTTATTACCTGTAAATTTTGCATGTTCTATATTTTTTACTACAACAAAATCTCCATCATCCATATGGGGCGTGTAAGTTGTTTTATTTTTACCTCTAATAATTTTTGAAACAATTGTTGCTAGTCTACCTAAAACTGCATTTTTGGCATCAATTTCATACCAAGAACTAACTATTTCGTCATTTTTAACAAATTTTGTCATTATGATCGGAGTAATACTTATTATTATTTATAATGTCAATTTTATATTTATCTTGTGTTAATTAACTTTAATGATATATTGATTATTGCCGATTTGTTCCTATTGCAGGCTTTTAAATGCTAAAAAGGATTTTCTCACATTTTCGGTAGGTATTTGAACTATATTGTGCGCCTTACACAACGTTAAAGCACTAAAAAGGAGAACGTAAAATGAGCACTAAAAGAAACAACCCAGAAACAATAGCTTTACATGGGGGTGATTATAGAAGTGACCCTGCAACAAATGCGGTAGCTGTACCAATTTATAGAACAACTTCATATCAATTTAAGGACACAGAGCAAGCTGCTAACCTCTTTGCTTTAAAGGAGTTTGGCAATATTTACACAAGAATTATGAACCCTACAAATGATGTTCTTGAAAAAAGAGTTGCAGCTTTAGAAGGGGGATTGGCGTGTTTATCTGTCTCATCAGGTCAAACGGCATCAACATTTGCTATTTTAAATGTTGCACAAGCAGGAGATAATATAATTAGTTCAACTGATCTATACGGTGGTACTGTAGCTCTATTTACACATTCATTAAAAAGACTTGGCATTGAAGTTAGGTACGCAGACCCATCCGACCCAAAAAACTTTGAAAAAGCTGTTGATGATAAAACTAGAGCATTTTACGGTGAAACATTACCTAATCCTTATTTGAGAGTTTTCCCAATTAAAGAAGTTTCAGATATTGGAAAGAAATATAATATTCCATTAATAATGGACAACACAGCAGCACCTGTGATTTGTAAACCATTAGAACATGGTGCAGCTGTAGTTATTCATTCATTGACCAAATTTATTGGAGGGCATGGTACTGTCATTGGAGGAAGTTTAGTAGATGGTGGAAATTTTGATTGGACCGCTGATCCAAAAAGACAACCTTTATTTAATGAACCAGATGAAAGTTATGGTGGTGCTATTTGGGGTAAAGTAGTTCCAGAATTAACAGGTGCAAATGTTGCATTTGCTGTCCGAGCTAGAGTTGTTTTATTAAGAGATCTAGGTTCGGCATTAGCTCCAGATAATGCTTTTGGTATAATCCAAGGATTAGAAACAGTAGCGTTAAGAATGAAACAACACTGTTCTAACGCTCAAAAAACTGTTGATTTTTTAAAAGATCATAAAGAAGTAACAAAAGTTATTTTCCCTACTCTACATGATGGTGAAATTGGTGATAGAGCTAAAAGATACTTAAAAAATGGCAATGGATCATTAGTTGGCCTGGAACTAAAAGGTGGAGCTGAAGCAGGTAAGAGATTTATAGAATCATTAAAAATGTTTTACCATGTTGCTAATATTGGTGACGCAAGAAGTTTAGCCATACACCCAGCTACAACTACACATAGTCAATTAAATGAAAAAGAACTTTTGGCATCAGGTGTTACTCCTGGTTATGTGAGGTTATCAATAGGTATAGAACATATTGATGATATTATTGATGATTTAAATCAAGCTTTAAATTCAAATAAAAAAACTAGTCTAAAGGTTGCAAGTTAATTTTTGAATTTTGGTATAAAAAATAAACGCTTGAACTAACTAAAAAAATTGAACTAATTTGGTGCATAGATGAAATAAATATTTGTGCACCAGAAATTAATGTAAAGATTCCTAATAAAATTTGTATAAAAAGTAAGCAACCTATCGCATAAATTGTTTTATAAAATACTGTAAATTTATTTTTATAAACATAAAATGAAATTAATAAATAAAATAAAAAGATTATATATGCCAAATTCCTATGAATAAATTGAACTAATGATGGATCGTCGAAAACTGATAAATTAAATAAACTTTCAACAAAATTGTCATCAGGAAAATAATTCATACCCATTAATGGCCAAGTATTATAAATTTTTCCAGCATCCATTCCTGAAACAAACGCTCCTATAGAAATTTGCAAGAATATAAGTAATAAAAAAATTCCAGGTAACATGTATTTAATTTTTTTATCAGAGACTAAATTTTTATTAAATTTTAAAAAATTTAATAAAATCAATGAAAGAATTACGAAAGCTAAAACCAGGTGTAAAGAAAGCCTATAATGGCTCACATCAACTCTATTTATTAAACCACTTGAAACCATATACCATCCTATAAAACCTTGGAAACATATTAATAAAAAAATAATAAATAAATTTTTGGTTTTCTTAAAACCTAATTTAATTGTGAAAAAAACTAAAGGTAAGAGATAAAAAATACCAATTAATCTACCTAAAAATCTATGAATAAACTCCCACCAAAAAATTACTTTAAAATCAGCAAGGATCATAAAGTTATTTTGTAATTTGTATTCAGAAGTCTCTTTATATAATTCAAAATACATATTCCATTTGGTTTCATTAAATGGCGGCAAGATTCCAGTAAACAATTCCCATTGTGTTATTGATAAGCCAGAGTCCGTAAGTCTAGTTAAGCCACCCACAATAATCATAATTGATATAATTATAAACATCCATAATAACCAATAAGAAATATATTTCATAATAAGTTTATTCTCTATGTACATGTAAGTACAAATACATTAATTATAACTAAATCCAATTAAATAAATGTCGTTAATAAATAAAAAAAAACTGAACAGCTTTAGAAAAAAAATAGATTATTTGGATGACGATCTACTAAAAATAATTAAAAAAAGATCTATAATAGTAAATAATGTTTTAAAATTAAAAAA
>Ga0114997_10001621_pt1 | contig 18461 bp, 10 predicted proteins | sample ArcticOcean_MG_C_2_FD_87045 | JGI IMG/M metagenome (GOLD analysis project Ga0114997, IMG submission 87045) | Marine microbial communities from western Arctic Ocean - ArcticOcean_MG_CB4_136 | ecosystem: Environmental > Aquatic > Marine > Oceanic | place: Arctic Ocean: Canada Basin | collected...
AAAGAGCAAAAAAAAGCGTAGGTCATACTCGGATTCTAGAATTCAAAGTCAGTATTGTTCATTGAGTATATGCACATTTGGTTACCGAACCAAGGTGGCTGGATTCAAAGTCCAGAATGATAACCAACTACATCATACGACCCTAAAGTAAGCTTTTGAGCCTAATTTAATGAATAAGAATCTATTTTAATTAAAGAATAGCCCTAAACAACAACAATTTTTTCAAATAACATCCAACGTATTCTTATTCCATATCTCTCAAGAAGTTAAAGAAGTTAAAGAAGAAGAAGAAGAAGAGAGACGATTATATTCGGAACGAAGAAACGATGATGATGATGATGTCAACGTTGCCATCAGCATCATCAGCATCATCATCATCGTTTGATGTTTCAAACCGAGGACGATTCCAAAAAGAATTTAAGAAGAAGGCATTTCGTTTGAATACCCCAACGACGAAAACGACGGCCGTGAGAAACAAGGTTCAAAAGAATAATAATAACAGGTTGTTTGAAAGAAAATCAATCAAAGCAGAAGCGATATCGGAAGACTCCTCCTCCAAAAACTCGGACATATTCGCCGATTTGGTCGAAAACGCGTCTTCGTTTTCTTCTTTTGGTTCTTCTTCTCCTGGTTTAAGTACTAATGGTTTCGAAACATCGATTTCGAACACAAAAAACGCTCTGAAAGTTTTTAGCGGATCGGCGCACCCGGAATTGTCCACGGAAATTGCCAACTATTTAGGCATGGACCTAGGGAAACTGACGATTAAGAAGTTTGCGGATGGGGAGATTTACGTGCAAATCAACGAGTCCATTCGTGGTTCGGACGTGTTTTTAGTGCAACCGACGTGCCCGCCGACGAACGACAACATCATGGAGTTGCTGGTTATGATTGACGCCTGTCGACGCGCGAGTTGCCGTTCGATTACCGCCGTGATCCCATATTTCGGCTACGCCAGAGCCGATCGAAGAACGGCTGGGAGAGAATCGATTGCCGCGAAACTCGTCGCAAACTTGTTGACCCAGGCTGGAGCGACCCGAGCGGTGTTGATGGACATTCACTCGTTACAAACGATTGGGTATTACGACATCCCCGTCGATCACATTTACGGCGAAACCGTCATCTTAGATTATTTAACCTCGAAAGACTTCCACCCGGACGAAGTTGTCGTCGTCAGCCCGGACGTTGGTGGCGTGCCTCGAGCGCGAGCGTTTGCCAAAAAATTAGCCGACGCGCCTTTAGCCATCATCGATAAAAGACGCACGGGACACAACAAAGCGCAAGTGATGAACTTAATCGGTGACGTTGAAGGGAAAGTTTGCGTCATGTTGGACGATATGATTGATACCGGTGGTACTTTGCTGGCTGGCGCGGAATTGTGTCGCACGCTCGGCGCGAGAGAAGTGTACGCTTGCGCCACGCACGCGGTGTTTTCGCCACCCGCGGTGGAACGGTTAGGCAGCGGCGCGTTTACCGAAGTCATCGTGACCAATTCTATTCCGCATACGCCGGAGAGAGATTTCGCGCAGTTGACCGTGTTATCCGTCGGGAACTTACTCGGCGAAACGATTTGGAGAGTCCACAACGATACGCCGGTATCGTTCAATAAGTTGTAGTTTTTTAATACTATTTTTTTTTCGTAAATTTAAGAGAGTTCATCATCAAAAGTAAACCTATGGAAACGAAACGTCTTTCTCCTCCTCCTCCTCAAATAATAATAATAATAATAATAACAATAATGAGAGCATACTAATAAAGCATGTCGTCTGAATCGTCTTTAAACGTAAAGTCCGTCATCGAATATCACGGCGAGTATTCTAAAACGCGCTGCGGATACTGCAAAAACTCATCATCATCATCTTCGTCGTCGATTTCAACCGGTTTCGTGGCGCATTTCTTAACCGTTTTCGATTACGAAAGATGCATCAACAACGGGTGGAGACGAAGCGGGAGGTGGGTGTACCATCCGACGCCAATCGAGAGCAACTGTTGCGTTCTGTGCACGATTCGATTGAACGTGGAAAGGTTTCAGAAAACGTCGAAACAGAAGAGAGTGGAGAGAAAGTTTGAGAGATATTTAGAGACGGGTTTTGAGCTTTCATCATCATCTTCGTCATCATCAACAATAAAAACGAAAACGATCATCAACAATAAAAACGAAAACGAAGAAGAAGAAGAAGAAAAAGAGCGAGTCTTCTTGAACCAGCGCGTGTTAGATGCCATCGATTCACTCTCTTTTGTTGATTGCGACAAATTTTTTTTACCGGTATTCAAAAACAACGAGAAAAAACTGGTACAGAAAACGACGAACAAAGAAGCGTTGGAAAGAGGATCAAAATATACCTCGTCGGCGTGTTTAATAATCGCAGGAAAACTGAAAAAAGATCGAGAGGAAGTCGTCGCGAAGGTTTTAAGGCGATTGACGGAGGAACAGAATGAAATGAAACACTTCAGAGTGGAAGCGCAAGGCGGCTTTCTCAATTTTTTTCCCTCCTCCTCGGAAGGAAACGATGATGATGGTTTTGAAAAGACGAAAATAAAACCATCGTTGAAAAGAACCATCGTTGAAAAGCCACAGAAGAAAACAACGAGCAAACACACGTTCACCGTCACGGTTGAAAACTCAGAATTTAGACGGGAAGATTTCGAATTATGGCAAAGATACCAGGCAAAAATTCACAACGATCCGCCTCCAAAGTTGAAGAAGAGTTCGTATGTCAATTTTTTATGCGACACGCCGTTAGTTTCAGACGACAAAACGTACGGGTCAAAACATTTTCGATATTTTATCGACGATAAACTCGTAGCCGTCGGCGTTTGCGATGTCTTACCGACCGCCTTGAGCTCGGTATACTTTTATCACGATCCGGATTTAATGAAACTCGAGTTGGGAAAGTTGAGCGCGTTGTACGAAATCGATTTTGTCTCCAAGAATCGCAACACGGCAAAGTATTCCTTGGGTGATTTCAAATACTACTACATGGGTTATTACATCCACGATTGCCAAAAGATGCGTTATAAAGGCGAGTATAAACCGAGCGAGTTAAGATGTCCGACGACTGGGAAGTGGATCAGTTTAGACGATCGAAAAACGCTCGAAAAGTTAGACGCGCATTCCTTCAAGATAGTCAGCGACGTGGACGAGGAAAAAGTTTCGATGAAGGAAGAAAAAGATGAATTTGAAGAATCACTCGGTAACCAAATCGTTGGCGTCATACAAAACGGGCAATACTTAGGTCCCACGCGAATAATGGAGAATGGCGCTCCCATTTATCACCTGTTAAACGCCTCCAACTCGGGGCAGAAAAAATTGCGCATGATAAAACAGTTTCGAAGAGACATCGGAGGCGGCGAGAACGAGTTCGTTTACCTCGTCGATGTCACGTCTTCTCGTTTCTCTTCGTCGGGTAATAGTGAAGACGATGATGATGACGATGATGAAGATGAGTTGCTCGTCGCATCGCCGTCCTCTTCAGATGCAATGAGAGTGTAGAATTTTAGATTTAGTCTTAGTAGCTCTTTGGTGTATGAATGGAAATAAGCTCGCATTCTTTTCATTTAAAACGTGTATATCTTTGCTATTACTAGTACAGCTATCTAAGCGCTTGATTTTGTCGTTGTATTGTTGTTACTGTTACTGCCGTTGCGCAACACGAAGGGGTGACTGTTTTTTTTTCCTTTTCCTTGTCATGGTCGCAGCAAGAATGATCGTGCGCGTGCGAATGACCGTGCGAATGTACTTGTTGCCGCTCCGCCAACAGTTTCTGTTTCTCCTTTTCTTCTTCCGCAAATTTAACGCCAAGTTCGTGTGAAATCTTGTTTCGTCTCGCGTCTTCCTTCTCCGCTTCGCGCAAAATCGACATGCCGTTGAAAATGACAACCAACGCGCTCCCAACGTCCACGACGACGGCTTGCCACAACCCAGCCAAACCGGCAAAAGTCAGGCCTAAAACGACTAATTTTGTCGTCACCGAAAAGAAAATGTTTTGTCGAATCTTCAAGACGCATCTTCTTCCGATATAAATCGTATCCGCGAGACGACTCAAATCGTTCGTCAATAAAGCGACCGGAGCGGTCTCCATCGCTGCCGCGGTTCCGGCAACGCCCATGGCAACGCCAACGTCCGCTGCCGATAACGCCGGCGCGTCGTTTATGCCGTCACCAACCATCGCAATTGTACCACGTCCAGACGTTCGGAAGATTGTTTTTTTTCGCGCCACTAACTCTTTCTCTTGCTTTTGAACCTCCTCAGTAATCCTATTCAGTTTCTCGTTCGGTGTCAGCGAGCTGAACACGTTCGTGCGCACATCGATGCCGACATTTTTGGCGCACATCTCCGCCGCGCCTTTGTTATCGCCGGTTAAGATGATCACGTCGATCGATGATTTCTGTAATTTCGCAATCGCATCTTTCGCACTCGGCCTCAACGAATCTTCTGCTTTCAAAATACCGCCAAGTTTGCCGTTGATGCCAACCCAAACCACCGTCGCGCCAATTTCTGTTTCCCATCGAATAGCCGTCTCATACAACTTCAAATCAGACAATGTCCACAGTTTCTTTTCGGCCAATTTTTCGTTCCCGAGTTCAACTAAAACGTTATCGACCATCGCTCGCACGCCGACGCCGTCGATTTGCTCGTAATCAGTCACCACACACTGTCTCGCCGCGACGCGAACAGCCGCACCAGCGTTCTTTTGAATCGCAAACGCCAACGGGTGCGACGATTTCGACTCCACCGCACACACCCAGCGTAGTAGCGCGCCAACGCCCAACGCCGGACGTGGTGTGCTCGCGTCTTCACTCGGCGGCGTTGCTAGTTTTACTTCCGTCATTTCAAATGTCGCCGTGGTCAAAGTGCCCGTTTTGTCGATATACATCGTTTTCAACTGTCCCAATCTTTCCAAGAATTGTGAACCTTTCACCACGACGCCGCGTTTTGCGCACACGGTTAAGCCGCACACGGAAACGACCGGTGTGGACAACACGAGCGCACACGGACACGCGATGACTAATAAAACGCACGCGGTATACAACGACTCTTTCGCGTTATCTGTGGAAATCAAAACCGGTATGACGCCGTAAAGTAACGCGGCTAATATGACGATTGGAGTGTACCATTTCGCGAACGTTTCAATCATTCGTTCGGCTGAGGAGCGCATGGACTGCGCTTCCTCGACTAACCGAATGAGCCTCGAATACGCCGAGTCTACGGATACCGATGTCACGCGGACGTCGATAGATCCTTTTTGGTTCACGGTGCCACCAAAGACATGCGAATCGACGGTTTTCGATACCGGTTTTGATTCCCCAGTCAACGCGCTCTCGTCGATAGCAGTCGAGCCATCGACAACGATACCATCGAGTGGAACGCGTGCGCCCGGTCGAACGCGAACGATTGCGTCAACATTCACAAATTCAACCGCGACTTTCTGTGTAGTTTGGTCGTCTTTATTGACGAGCTCAGCTTCGTCCACGCGCAAAGCGAGCACGGCGCTCATGGCGTCCGACGTTTTTGCCATAGCGCGAGACTCGAGCCATTCGGACAAGGTGAATAAACTCACCACCGCGGCAGCTTCGAAGAAATCCTGTAGAGCGACAGCACCGGCGATGGCGATTGCCATTAGCGTGTTTATATCAACCACGCGCATTCGCAACGATCCGTACGATTTCAAAAGAATTTCCGGTAATCCAACCACGATGGCGCCTAAAGCAACCCATTTGAAGTGTTCAAAAACGCCTCGATCGTCTTTTATAAAGTGCAACAAACTGACGACAGTAAATAAACACGCCAACAGAATCTTCGGCCCGGGTAAGTTGACCATAATCGCGTGAAATTTTGATGTTGCTCCGCCGTTCTTTTGGTCGTAATAATTCACGTCCGCGACGGATGCGCGTAAATGCGCCGCGTTCAAAGCGTCGACCAATAACTCAACCGGTGCGTACGATTTTGCGTGCTCCACTAAAACCATTTTCGTCGGAACTATGACTTTTACGTCTCTCACGCCGGACATTGAATCTAAAATGTTATGGATCAAAGGCACTTCGCTCGGGCAACAGATACCTTCGACTTTGAATCGCGTTTGCGAGGCGACTTCGTTACCGCCTCGACGCTCGTGCTCGACGAGTTGACGTATATCTACGACGGTATCCTCTTCCTTTTGATTTTCTTCTCTTTCTTCTTCTTCTTCTTTGCTTTCATTTTCTTTTCCGTTCGCTCGCGCGCTACTTCGTTGCAAAGGCACGTAATCGCCTCCACCGAGATTTTGCTCGTGTCCTTTCCTCTGGCGTCGAATCACCGCCTCGATTCGCCCGTGATCCTCGACGTTGCTAAAACGTTTGCCGCTCCCGCCGTGTTGCTCTCGACAGTCGCTCCCGCACATGCCATCCTCTTCGTCGTCTTCGATTTCTTGTACTCCGTTCCTCTGTCTTCTTCTCTCGTAAAAATGCAACAAGTGGTTCTTGTACAAAAAATCGCGATGGTTGCCGTGCGGGATAGTCTCCGCGTTGATTCGTTTCAAATACGCTTTCGCCTCCTCGACGTCGGCGGGTAAACCCAACGCAATCAGCGGATGCGGCGTGCCGCCGCCAGCGGCGGCGGTAGCAGAGGTATCATCGGTGGTAGAAGATTCAACCGTCTTTGGTGGTTGCTCTCCCGAAAGTCTTCTGTTACCTACTAAAAGTTCATCGTCGTCATCTTCTTCTTTACTCCTCTTCTTCAGATTCTCAAACTCTTCCTCCTCTTTCGTCGTCGTCTTAACCGTCGTCGTCGTACGAGAGTACACTAAACTCGTCGCTTTCCACTCCTCGCCGACGGATTTCACCAGTTGTCCTTCGATCAAGAACAAACTCTCTCCTTTATTGTTGTTACCTCCGTTATCGAGTAGCTCAATCACCGTCGGGTCTAAGCACAAACCCTGGGATATGCACGGACTGTTCATCTCTCGACACCCGACGCAGACGAGATTTTCGTTCGCGATTCCGAAGAATAATGCTTTTTTCTTCTCTTCTTTTGAAGTCTTCCTCTTCTTTTCATCGTCGTTTTCATCGGAGGAAGAAGAGTACAGGTCGTCTGAATCGTCTTCTGAATCGTCGTCGTTCGATGCGTTACGCTTCATTGAAGACAACAAAGGAGAGAGGAGTTGTTTGTGTTCGAAAGAGTCAAACTCTCACCACTTTTTTCTGACGCAAACTCATCACTCTTTTCCTCTCTCTCTCTCTCTAAACTGTAAAGAAGAAGAAGATAAAGAGAGAGCGAAACTCGATCGATCGAGTGGGTTTCACGATGACGAGTTCGTTTTCTACTTCATCATCGTCGTCCTCGGGGTCCTCATCCTCGGCGTTCGTGGAATTCTTCGCGCATCTCTCCGAGGAGAAAATCAACCACTTGTATACGATTTCCCCGTGGGCGACGTTGGCGGTTTTAAGAGCGTTGACGCCGTTGGCGAAACAATATATCATGCGATGCGTGTTTTTACCGTTACATAGCGTGATCACGCACGAAATGCTCGCCTCGTGGACGAAGAGAGGGTGCGAAAGCGTGCACGAGATGGCGATTCGAAGGTTGGTGCAACTGAGAGCGTTCGTGGAAGTTGAATCACATTCGTCAGAAGAAGGGAAGAAGGAGACAAACGACGGGAAGGAGGAAAATGCTCATAAAGGAGGAGGTTTTATCGTCCACGAACACTTTCGGAAACACGTGAAACGAGCAATCGAGAGAGGTTTCGAGGATTTAGACGACGAAGAAGAGGAGAAAGAAAACGAAGGAGAAAAGAAGAAGAAGAAGGCGAACGTAAAAACGACGACGAATACTACTACTACTACTACATCTAAAACCACAACCACTCGGTTTAATGAAGACGCGGGGTTTTTAGATCACTACGCGAAGAGTCGATGGGAGACGGTGTTGCTCGAGTTGACGTCCGAGGCGTCCGTGGAGAAGAAGAGAAAGAAGAAGAAGATGATGAAGAAGAAAGGAGATGGCGGCGTGGGGGCGCAACACGCTCTGCACTTGCGAAAGTTGTTCTACGCGGCGAGACTGATTACGAAAGATGGACGAATAACGAGCGAGGGATTCTCGTTTCTGTTAGGCGCGACGTCGGAGCAGATTTGGATCTTATTGGCGAGGTACGCGAGAGGCGGAGATTTCGAGAAGAAGATGAAGAATAAAACAACAAACGAAGAAAACGGCGAGGGCGACAAGATGGAAACGAATGGAGAAGATGAAAAGGAACAACATAAACTCAAGAGCGACGAATCATCCGCCGCTGCCATGGCGTTTTTAGTTCGACTTTCGTTTCAACACCCGGGGCGCAAATATTCCAAAGCGAATCTCTCCGAGGCGGAAAGACGCGTGGCGAGTCATTTAAGCGCTTTAGGCGTTTTATACGAAAATGAAGACGATGAAAACGACAACAACTGGTACGTGCCTACCGTTTTATCGGCTGGTTTATCGAGCGTTTCGACGACGTCTTCGGCGAAATCGGCGTTAGCGCGCATCGACGGACACATCATCGTGGAGACGAATTTCAGAGTGTACGCGTACACTCACTCTGAACTAGAAACGGAAGTTTTACGTCTATTCACTCGACCGGATTACAAACTTCCAAACGCGTACGTCGGTATGATTACGCGAGATTCTATTCTAGACGCCATGCGTGCCGGTATATCGCCCGATCAAATCGTAAACTATCTCCAAACGCGAGCGCACCCGAGGTGTACGATCGGTAAGAGACCAAACCATCCGGCGGTACCGCCGACGGTGTGCGACCAAATCCGTCTCTGGGCGCGCGATTTGTACAGAGTGAAAGCCGATGATTGCGTCATGTACACGGATTTCCCAATGCAAGGCAATCAGTTCCAAGATGCCGTCAACAACGCGAGAAACGTTGGCGCTCAAATTCTTTGGATGGACGAAACCAAGAGAAGATTCGCGGTTGATGCAGATTCGCACGAACGATTGAAAGTGTTTTTGTGATTAAAGGACGCCGCGTTAGATATCCTAGAGTTAGAGACAAATAGACATACTGACACGGTATACAGATAGATAGTAACGGTATGTATAACAAAAAGTACCAGTAAAGTAAAGCGTAGATTACTACCTTTATACTGATTTTAAAATCTCTCTTTCTCTCTCTCTCTTTATAAGAAGTTTACTTCGCCTGAGCGCCACCGTTCGAAGTCGGCGTCGCGACGATGGGATGTTCAAAACTCAATCGCGATCTCAAGCACAAATGATCGCTCGGTTGCGTTTTCGACGGTAACCCCACGACCCCTTCTCCAAACCCGTTTTGTTGCGGCTCTACTCTAGAAACAATCTTTGCGCCTCTGTGCGCGGAGTACATGATATAATCCGACACTCGTTTACTCGTTCCGTTCTTGAAGAAACCGAGTCTGGTTTTAAACGTCGTAAAAAACGGCTCCTCTCCTTCTAATTGTTGTTGTTCTTGTTCTCCATTCTTACTGCTATTGCTCGTTTCTAAATCCTCGTACGCGGATTTTAAACCTCTCCCTCTCAAGTGCTCCATGCACGGCTCCTCCGGCGTGGCGTTAAAATCGCCGCACACCACAATCTGCACGGTGTTGATGTTCGAACATTGCGCCACGCAAAACGCGTTCAATCTCGAGCACATCTCCTTCGCTTGATTTACTCTGGTCACCACTCTATCCGGCGACTGCCCGCTCTCCAAGTGCGCGTTGATCACCACCACTTCTTGTCTCGTCAATGACTTCTTCATGATCAACCGCGCGAACAACACTTTGGCGTCTTGCTCCTTCGTTTCCGCCGTCGTCGAGACGTGCATCCCTACCAACTCCACCGTTTCCCGCTTACAAAATATAGCCAGACCATCTTTCAACTCGTTGGAAAACTTTTGGCACGGCGACCACTTATCTTCGCGATAGATGCCAAAATACCCTCTCTTTTGCATCTCCAGTTCGAAAAAATCGTAATAATGGTCGCACTCTTGGACGCAAATCACGTCTGGATTGGACGTCGAATCATTCTCGTTGTTGTCTCGTTCTGCTTCTTCTTCTCTCGGGAAAATCTTCTTCAATATTTTCCCGGCTCTGTTCTCGAACACCAAGTCCTCGTTCTGCGAGGAAAACCCAGCCTCGTTCCCACTCAAAGCGTCCGCGAGAATATTGTAACTCACAAACGTCAAACTCGTGCTCGGGTCGATGGATTTCGAGTACGAAGACGAACTGTTGTGTCTTGGCCCCATGCACATCCAAGACGGGAGCAACACGTTGGCCATTTTTATTTATACGTATGATCACTTGAAAAAAGAACAGAGAGAGATCTTCTCCTCGATGTGTGTGTAAATAAGCAAGAGCGCGTCTCTTTTAAGACTTAATTAATTAATGGAGAAAATTGGAGTGATCAGATGAGAGACGTTTTTTGAGGAGCAGTCACACAAAAAAGTGATTTTTAGAGACACGAGTTGAAAGCATTCACCCAAGAAGAAAAAACTCTTGTTTCTCTCTCTCTTTTCCAGTATATATATAATAGGAGTTTTTGGTTGCGTACTGCGTCCTTTTGAAGTTGAGATACACTCTGACAGAGAGTGTATTGTATATATTGCTCTCTACTAAACTATGCGCTACTATTTGATGCTACTCTATCTACTACGCTGCTATTGCTATATACCACATCTCTCTCGTTTCGTATATTTTACGAGTATTCTTCGTTTTACTACAGTATTCTTAATCCGCTTTCCAGAGCGCTTTCGAGGAGACTTTTATTAGCCTCCTCCTTTTCCTTTTCTTCTTCCATTTTGCGCTCGTTTTGGTGCTCGACGAACCGTTCCATTTTCACGCGATGTTCTCTCGCAATCAGCGCCATGTTAATTACCCGACTACTACTCGTCTCATCATCATCACGGTTGTTCTCTCCTTCCTTCTCTTCGTTTTCTCTGTCCTTCTCTCCTCCTCTTTCCTTCTTCTTCTTAAACGTCTCCGTGGCGTTGATCAGCACCACGTTCAACTGCTTATCGACGCACCCTAACGTCCCCGTAAATACACGTCCATCCGTGACGAACACGCGAACGGTCGTGCCTGTGTCAACGAAATGTCGCATCTGCTCCATCGCCTCCTTCACCGATGATGATGATTCTTTTTTGTTTGTAATACACGATTCAGACGACGACATGTAATAATAATAATCGCGATATTATTAGTACTAGTATGTGTGTTTCTAATAATAATATTGTAGTGTGATTTTAGCAGTTGATTATGGTATGAGATGGTTTGTGTATATGTCTGTGTGTACTACTAATAATGAAGAGAAAACTTGGGGAAAAACCCGTTTTGGATAAAAAAAAGCGGCAGAAAAAAGGGTGCTCTTTGACGACGATTCAGACGACGACGATTGAGATGATGATGTCAACTATGAATAATACCACGACTACCGCTTCTTCTTCTTTGTCTTTTTTGTCTTCGCGCTGTAGGAGTGCAAAAAAGAACAACAACAACAACAACACGAAAGAAGCGATTTTCCACCAACGAGAAGAAACGAGACAACAACATCAACAACAACGAAGGAGGAGGAGGAGAAGCGCGACGACAACAAACGCGGCGGCATCGGGGACGAAAACAGCCGGAGAACAACAAAATCTCTCGGCGTTAGAACAGTCGGAATTAATCGACGATACCGAAGATTTCCCGATCGATGCGAACACTGCGTTCGAACCGACGATTGGTATCGAAACGCACGTGCAGTTGCAAACGAAAACGAAGGCGTTTTGTGGATGTCGATACTCTTACGGCGCGAACGCGAACACGCAGATTTGTCCGATATGCATGGGACATCCCGGGACGTACCCGAAACTGAGCGAAGAGGTTGTGGAGAAAGGCGTGCAGATTGGTGTAGCGTTGAATTGTAAAATCCGCGAGGTGAGCAAGTTTGATAGGAAGCAATATTTTTATCCGGACTTGCCGAAAGGGTACCAGATTTCTCAGTTCGACGAGCCGTTGTGCGAACACGGGAACATTAAAGTTGTCATTCCAGTGGAAGAAGGTGGGGGAGAAGCAACGATTGGGATTACGCGCGCGCATTTAGAGGAAGACGCGGGGAAATTGAACCACGTGGGCGGGTCCGGGAACGTCTCCACGGCGACGCACTCGTTGGCGGATTATAACCGAGCCGGTGTCGCTTTGTTAGAGATTGTCACCGAACCGGACTTTAAAAACGGGAAAGAGGTTTCCGCCTACGGCCAAGAGTTGCGAAGAATCGTTCGATATTTAAAAGCATCGGATGGGAACTTGAACGAAGGCTCCATGCGATGCGACGTCAACGTGAGCGTAAAACCAGTCGGGAGAAAACGATTCGGCACGAAAGTCGAGGTGAAAAATATGAACTCGTTCAACGCGATGGCTCGAGCGATCGATTACGAAATCGAGAGACAGGAAAAGTTGTACAAGGAAGGACGAGGCGATGAGATTGTTCAAGAAACGAGAACGTGGGACGACCAAAATCAGCGAACGGTGACCATGCGCAAAAAAGAGGGCTTGGCGGATTACCGATACTTCCCCGAACCGGATTTAAATCCACTCGTGTGTTCGCAAGCGTACGTCGCGAACGTTCGAAAGGAAATGCCAGAGTTGCCGAACGAAATTCGCGACAGGTATAAAGCGTTAGGGTTACCGAACGGGGACGTACAAGTTCTCGTGGAGGATGAAAACTTGGTTCGCTTTTACGACGAGATTTTATCCGCGAATTCTAGAAGTAGCGAAGAAAAAGAAGTCAACATCTCGAAACAAGCCGCGAACTGGTTAACGAACGACTTATTAGCCTTCGTAAAGAACGAAAAGTTAGCCACGCCGTACGATTTAAAGTTAAATCCAGAGGAAATCGCGGAGTTTTGCTTCCTCATTGAAAACGGCGAGATTTCTGGCAAAATCGGCAAAGACATCTTGCCCGAGTTGTTACTCGACGGCGGTTCTCCTCGCGCGCTCGTCGAAGAGAAAGGCTTGATGCAAATAAGCGACCCGGCGGAGATTGAAAAGATTGTTCAAAAAGTCTTGGATATGAATCCAAACCAGCTCGAGCAGTACCGATCGGGGAAGACAAAGTTGAAAGGTTTCTTCGTCGGCGCGTGTTTGCGAGAAAGCAGAGGCCGAGCCAATCCGACGTTGACCGATGACATTTTGATGCGTAAATTAGAGGAATAATAATGTGATGTTTATTTTCTGCAAAAAAACGATGCTTTGTGTTCGTTCGATCCTTTTTTTTCCTTTCTGTGTGGAGGAGACTTTCTTTGTGTGAAAACAAAGGAAGATCTCTTCTCTTTTTCCGCCTAAAAAAAGTAAAAAAGTGGACGACGTGGCTCTTCCGCAACCGTCGTTTAAGGAGAAAGAAAAAAAAAGATTAGATTAGATATCCGTTTTATCGGATCATAAAGTAAACGCGCGCGCTCTTTAAGAGTAAGAAGCACTAGTCGCCTTTGCTTTCTTTCTCACTCACTCTCTCTTTTTTTAACATCATGTCACGCCGTGGTGTTTCTGCGCTCCTCCGCCGCGCGTTGGCGCAACCAGCTTCGGCATCTCCTTCCTCTTTTGGAGCCGCATCGTCGACGTCGTTGTTCTCGACGAAAACCATCGGATCCACTTCTTTCACGAACGGGAAGGTGAAAGTCGTTTCCGCGGCGTTGAAGAAGAACAACAACGCATCCTTCAACAAGATTTTTTCCAGACAAATCTTGGTGGAATCTTTGGGTCCGTTGGATACGTTCGAACGCAGACACAACTCGGCGTCGAAGGAAGAAGCCGAAGAGATGGCTCGCTTCGTTGGGTTCAAGTCTGTTCGAGAGCTCATCGACGCGACGGTGCCAGATAACATTAAAGCGCCGCAAGCGTTGAACTTAGGTTCCGAGGAATACAACAGAGGCTATTCCGAGACTGAGTTTTTGGACATGTTCAAGAAGATGGCGGGTAAGAACAAAGTCTTCAAGAACTATTTGGGTACCGGGTACCACGGAACGCACGTGCCGCAAGTGATTTTGAGAAACATCTTGGAGAATCCGGGTTGGTACACGCAATACACGCCGTACCAAGCGGAAATCTCCCAAGGTCGTTTGGAATCTTTGTTGAACTTTCAAACCATGATTTCTGATTTGACGAAGATGCCGTTGTCCAACTCTTCTTTGTTGGACGAAGGGACCGCGGCGGCTGAGGCGATGACGATGTGCTCGGCCATCGCGAGAGGTAAGAAGCCGAAGTTTTACGTTTCGAACAAGTGCCACCCGCAAACGATCGAAATTTGCCGAACGAGAGCGGACGGTTTGGGTTTGGAAATTGTCGTCGGCGATGAAGCGACTTTTGATTACAACGACAAGCAAGTGTGCGGCGTTATGGTGCAGTACCCGGCGACGGACGGCTCCGTCTTGGATTACTCCGACGTTGTCGAAAAAGCGCACAAAGGGGGCATGAAGGTTGTCGCTGCGTGCGATATCTTGGCTTTGACGCAGTTGAAGCCTCCGGGAGAGTGGGGAGCGGACATGGTTGTCGGCTCTGCGCAAAGATTTGGCGTGCCGTTGGGCTACGGCGGTCCGCACGCGGGCTTCTTGGCGACCACGGAAGAGTACAAGCGTTTGATGCCAGGGAGAATTATCGGTATTTCCGTCGACGCGGATGGGAACCCGTGCTTGAGAATGGCGATGCAAACGAGAGAACAGCACATTCGCAGAGACAAAGCGACGTCGAACATTTGCACGGCGCAAGCGTTGTTGGCGAACATGGCGGCGATGTACGCCATCTACCACGGCCCGAAAGGCTTGGACGACATCGCCAAGAAGGCGCACGGCTTGGCAAAGATCTTCGAAGCAGGCGCCACGAAGATGGGCTTCCACGGGCCGGCGAACCCGTACTTTGACACGGTGACTTTGAAATGCCCGAGTGGCGCGGATGCCGTCGTCGCCTCGTGCGCCAAGGCGGAAATCAACATCCGTAAGTTAGATAACGACCACGTCGCCGTCGCGTTTGACGAAACGACCACGTTGGAAGATGTCGACGATTTGTTCAAGGCGTTTAACGGCGGTAAGTCGACGGATTTCTCCGCGTCGTCCTTGGCACCGTCCGTGAACGTTGAAGAAACGAAGTTTACCAGAAAGTCCAAGTACTTGACGCACCCGGTGTTCAACGTCTATCACTCCGAGCACGAAATGGTGAGATATATCGCGAGATTGGAACAGAAAGATTTGTCCTTGGTTCACTCCATGATTGCGTTGGGTTCGTGCACCATGAAGTTGAACGCGACGACAGAAATGGCTCCGATCACGTGGCCGGAACTCGCCAACATTCACCCGTTTGTGCCGAAAGAACAAGCTGAAGGTTACGCCGAGATGTTTAGAGATTTGACCAAGCAATTGGCCAACATCACCGGCTTCGACGACGTTTCATTGCAACCAAACTCTGGTGCTTCCGGTGAATACGCCGGTTTGATGGCCATCAGAGCGTACCACCAATCTCGCGGTGATCACCACAGAGACGTGTGCATCATCCCGGTTTCTGCGCACGGCACTAACCCGGCGTCGGCGGCAATGTGCGGCATGAAAATTGTTGTCATCGGTACCGATGAAGCCGGTAACGTCAACATGGACGAATTGAAGGCGGCTGCGGAGAAGCACTCTGCGAACCTCGCGGCGTTGATGATCACGTATCCGTCCACGCACGGTGTCTACGAAGACGGTATTCGTGAGATTTGCGATACGATCCACGCGCACGGCGGTCAAGTGTACATGGATGGTGCGAACATGAACGCTCAAGTTGGCTTGACGTCCCCGGGCATTATTGGCGCGGATGTTTGCCACTTGAACTTGCACAAAACGTTTTGCATCCCGCACGGTGGCGGTGGCCCGGGTATGGGACCGATTGGTATCAAGGCGCACTTGATGCCGTTCATGCCAAACCACCCGTCCGAGAAGGACTTCGGTGCCTTGCCAGTTGGTGGGGACAAGCCGTTCGGCACCGTCTCCGCGGCTCCGTACGGTTCTGCGTTGATCTTGCCGATTTCTTACGCGTACATCAGCATGATGGGCGCCGAAGGCTTAAAGGTTGCCTCTGAAAGAGCCATCTTGAATGCCAACTACATGGCGAAGCGCTTGGAGAACCACTACCCGGTTTTGTTCAAGGGTAAGAACGGCACGTGTGCGCACGAGTTCATCTTGGACATGCGTCCGTTGAAGGACACCGCTGGCGTTGAAGTCGAAGACATCGCGAAGAGATTGATGGATTACGGCTACCACTCGCCGACCATGTCGTGGCCGGTCTCCGGTACGCTCATGATTGAGCCGACTGAATCCGAGTCTAAGCAAGAATTGGACAGATTTTGCAACGCAATGATTGCTATTCGTAAGGAAATCGCGGACATCGAATCCGGTGCCGCTGACAAGGAGAACAACCTCTTGACGAGAGCGCCGCACACGGCGGCGTCCATCGCCGGCGAGTGGGACAGACCGTACTCCAAGCAAGATGCCGTCTTCCCGGCGGACTGGGTCAGCCAGTCCAAATTCTGGCCGACGAATGCTAGAGTCGACAACGTGTACGGCGATCGTAACTTGGTCACGACGCACGCTGCCATCGAAGAAGTTGAATCTGCGTAAAAAACGCAATTTTTGTGAAAACATGTTTTGCGAGAGATTGTACCAAGTAGAGAAGAAGAAAAAGAGAATGAGAAGCATAAACCGAGTATCCTATATACTATACTACCATATTAATAATCATCATTTCTACTACTAAAACTATAAAGTCATCGACTGTTAAGCACGTTCGATGTCCCTTCCTCTACACGCTCGCGTACGCCTTGAACGCCGAGTCGTATAAGCTTTCTCTTTCTTGGCGCACGCCCGACCAACCTCTCGCGTTCCCGCTAATCTCTCGTCCATCCTCTCTCGTATACGTAGCACCAACAATATATGACGCCACAATAACGAAAATACCGAATCCTAAGGCGCCTTGAAGTACTTCGTTCTTGCTCATTTTGAGCGAGGAAATATCGAGTAACGTTTTGAATGTCTTTCTTGTTTCTTCTTCTCCTTCTACTTGCCCGGTTGGCGCCGCCGTATTAATCTCTTCTTGGACAACTTTTTCTTCTTCTTGATCTTGTTCTGTTTCTTTCCTCTCAGCGATGACCTTCTTTACAGCTGAAGGCATTGGTACGTTCAGATTCTCCCACGTAAACCGACGATTCCCGCCCGGCCAGTAGGTCGTGGCCTCTACCAAACTCTCGACGTCCTCGCTTTCGTCCTCGCTGATATCAACATCGTTTTGTTGATTCGTCGTCGTCGTCTCCACTTGAGCTCCATCTTCCTCGGGGTTCGTCTGCTTTCGCTCTTCTTCTTCTCTGTCCTCGGTCAAATCCACCTCATCGATTGGGTTCGAAAAGCAACAATCCAAGAGAGTCGTCGTTCCCGTTTTCGAGCAACATCCGCCTTCCTCCTCGCAACAGGAGAGCAAAGAAGACGAAGAGCAACACCCCTCGTACGCGGGACCGGAAAAGATGTTGAACGTTTTCGTTTGTCCTTTGTCTTCTCCTTTGTCTCCTCCTCGTTCGTCGTCCTGTTTCTCTCTTTTTCCAACCTCCGCTTCTCTTTCTTCTTTGTCTTTGTCTTCTTCTTTTTCGGTGGTGGTTGTAATGAGAGGAAGTTGATGCGCGGCTTCATTTTTGGAATTCATCAACGTCAAAGTCGAGTTTGAATTGTTGTTTTCGATATCGTCGTCGGCAAAAACGAACGTCGTCGTCGTCAATGAGAAGAAGAAGAATAGCAGAAGGACTTTTACCGCACGTTTTACTGTCGTCGTCGGCATCATCGTTCTTCTTTTGCGCGGAAAGTGTGCGTGTCTTCCTTAAATGAGTCTACTACTCTTATAAGACTTTTTAGAAATTTTGTGTGGAAAGACTGCAGTTTGATATTCGTTGTTGTTCGGTATCTGTGATGATGAATGTACGACGTGTATGTGTTGTATACTTTTAGAACTACAAATGAGCAGATAATGTTGAGTACGCTTGTGGTGCTTTAAACCACTCAATTGACGATACCTCTTCTCGCACACATCGCATTCGTACGGCCTCTCGTTCGTGTGAATACGCTTGTGCTTTTTCAAATCACCAGATTCACGAAAAGCTTTATCGCACACATCACACTCGTACGGCCTCTCGTTCGTGTGAATACGCATGTGGACTTTCAAATTACCAGATTGACGAAAAGCTTTATCGCACACATCACATTCGTACGGTCTCTCGTTCGTGTGAATACGCATGTTCCTTTTCAAATTACCAGCTTGAGTAAAACTCTTCTCGCAAACATCGCACTCGTACGTTTTCTCGTTCGCGTGAGTACGCATGTGTGCGGCCAAGAGGGATGGTGCTATAAACACCTTCTCGCAAACATCGCACTCGTGCACTCTCTTTCTCTTCGCTCCTTTCCTAACAGTTATCTCTTCTTCTTCTTCTTCTTTTTGTATCTGAT
>Ga0114997_10001622_pt1 | contig 18460 bp, 17 predicted proteins | sample ArcticOcean_MG_C_2_FD_87045 | JGI IMG/M metagenome (GOLD analysis project Ga0114997, IMG submission 87045) | Marine microbial communities from western Arctic Ocean - ArcticOcean_MG_CB4_136 | ecosystem: Environmental > Aquatic > Marine > Oceanic | place: Arctic Ocean: Canada Basin | collected...
CTAAAAATATTTTTTGGTGTTATCCGAAATGGTAGTGCTTTTAAACTGCACGAGTATTTTTATAGAATAAATACAGATTAAAACTGCACCCTAGTTTTATTTGAATAGCTGTTGGAAAAGGGGAATTTTCTATTAATATTTAGAAACTTTTAAATATAAGGGGATTGACCAATGAGTTCACCTACCAAGAAGTATAAATTTACATTTGGTCAACAGATCCGCCACAAACTATTTAGCTACTGTGGAGTAATTATTGCTGTGGACTCTTGTTTCAAAGGCGACGATGAGTGGTATGAGATGATGGCAAGATCCCGGCCACCAAAAGAAAAACCCTGGTATCATATTCAAAAAACTGATGGGATGCAAACCTACGTTGCAGAAAGGAATCTAGAAAATGACCCAATAACAAATAACTGACAAAAATCTGGAAAATTTAATTTCTCAGCCTTTTAATCCGCCCAGGTAGTAAACTGCGAGAAAAATCAAAAAACCACCCCAAAGATTCCTCGCTAAGCTTTGACTATGCTTGAATACTTCGAAATCAGATAGTGACTCCTCATTGACATCAAACAATAACCAATTTTCAAGAATCAACCAAACCGGTGGTAGTAAAGACCAAGCCATAAAAATAACTTCACGTGGACATGCATGTAAATGAGACCTATATGTATAAAGTAAACCAACCAAGGCAAGCATTGGACCTAAAAATTTCCTAATTTTTTTTTTCGTAAACTTACTAGAAACTTGATCGTCAACCATTTCATTCACCCTTTTATTCAATAGTAAAACCTAGGAATTCTTAATCTCACAAAAATACCAGAATATTTTAATAACTATTATTCCAGGTTCATTTAATTTTATTGATTTTATAAATTTTAACTCGGTGGAAAATCATCGTAAAAATAAATTGGGAAGCTAAAAAAATTGCCAATGGGAGCAAATAGTCTTCTATAACTCCAAAAACGGAAATTAACACCAGTAAAAACATTGCGGAATCAACTCCATTCCAACTCCAAGTAACCATCAAAGAACTAACTTTTTCTCGATATTCTTTCCTTTTTTCAAAAGAAAGTATAAGGCCGTTATCTAGTCCATCATTAACAATAGTTGAAAAACTATCGAGACTATTAAAGTAGCCATTAAAAATAAAACGTTGAACCTGTAAATAGTAAAAATATAACTTCAGAAGAATTGAGTTTTTTTTTGAAATTTTTAAATATGTATCCAATATTTCTTTATCACTTCCATCATAGCCCTTTTGAATTATGGTTATGAAAGTCAGTTTACAATAATCATATGCTATTCCTCTTAGAATAGTTACCACACCAAATAAAATTAGTGCTATGTAATACTTATCCAGCCCAATCATTATTCCACCAAGCACGGCTAAATAAATAATATAACCAGCGATACCATCGAGAAGACGGCCCCAATCGCTAGCACATTTTTTAACACGGGCTAACTGACCATCAACGCAGTCCAGAATCAGGACCAACTCTAGTAAAATACCAGCCAAAAAAAATGACCAAGGCGTACCTAAACTAAAAATATACGCGGAAATCAATCCAATAAAAATTGATATATAAGTAACCTGGTCAGGAGTCACCCAGGTGTTTTTTAAAATATTTACAATTTGTGCTGCGATAGAGTTATGAAAATAACGGTTTACTGGTTCTATTAATTCATTAACCGACAAGTCTGCATCATTCATTTATTGTAACCATTTATTGTTCTTATACCATTGAATCGTTTCCTTCAGGCCTTGTTCTAAATTATATTTTGGCTCAAACGTATGTGCTTCAAAAAATGCACGAGAGGAAGCAACCCACGATATTTGACGAAGGTCAATCATTCTCTGCCGATCAAAAAGTGCTGGCTCGGAGCTAAACCAAGCTAAAGCTTCGATAGCATTAGCTAGAAAACTGAGCAACATTTCAGGCAAAGCCACGTTTTTAATATTCACATCAAAGTTTTTCATTGCTGATTCCGCAACATTATCCCAAGTATAAGATTCGCCATCGGTAACAAAGTATATTCTTTGACTTTGCGGATGATAAAGTGCCGCCTGAATCATAGCTCTAATTAGATCCGAAACATAAATCAAAGATAACTCTCGGCTCAATCTTCCAACTTTTATATTCCACCCTTTGCTTAATGTTTTCAGGTATACGAAAAAACTTAATTCTCTTGGACCATATACAACAGGAGGGCGAAGAATAACGATAGGAAGTGAAGAAAAATACTTTACAGCCACTTCTTCTCCAAGAAGTTTAGATTCTCCATAATATGTTATGGGTTTACACAGATTTTTTTCATCTACAGGAGTATACTGACTACTTGGACCAGTCGCGGCTAGACTACTCAAGTGTATGATTTTTTTAAGGTTATGTCCTGCAACAGCGCACCTTTCATAAAGATTCTCACATGAATATGAGTTGCCCAAAATGTATTTTTTTCTAGTTTTAGCCTTAGTTACCCCAGAACAATGAAAAAGATAATCTGCTTTCTCAATGCATGACAGAAGCGGCCTTTCCTCGAGGTTAGCTATATGTATTTTTACTTGGCCTGATTTGTTTAACCATCGACGATCACTCGTCTCTCTTATCACAGCATGGACAATACAACCATGCTCGACTAAATAATCAACTAAGTGGCTCCCAATAAATCCGCTGGCCCCCGTAACAACAACGGTAGAGTTTTCAAGTAAGGAGGTATTTTTCATAAATTCGATGCCTTTTATAAATAGTTCCACCCAGACGTAACATTGGAGAAAGCATGGACTTGTTATCTTCAAGTACCCAAGATATATCACACCACTTTATTTTATTTTTCAGGAACCTATTGTAGGTCTCATAATAAAGCGCTGCATCAATCCCTAGACGCCGATATTTTTTCTTTACTCCTAAGGCAACAACTCGATAAACCTTTATATTGTTTTTGTTCAATAAAAATTTTGCCCAACCAAATGGGAAAATCCTGCCATTTATTGTTTTTAATATTTCGTTAATATCAGGCAGGGTAATCGAAAATCCAGCCGGTTCTCCACCAACCTCAGAAATAAAGCAATATTCTGGTTGAATAAACCTTTTCATTTCACTTGCTGCATACTTAAATTCTTCTTTTGACATTGGAACAAATCCCCAGTTATCAACCCATGCATCATTATAAATATCCCAGATAAGGTCAATTTCTTCATCAAATCTATTAAGGCGAATAGATCTCATTGTAAATCGTTGTCTGCTATTCAAACGAGACATCGCTAATTCTAAATATTGAGGTATCTGCGTGATCTCCAATTTTAATGAAACGAGATCTTTGGCCTTATTAAATTTTAGATCATCAAGAATATCTGAGTAATAAGGTGGATTATAGGGCATCCCAATTACTGGCGAAGAATCAAATCCTGCTACAAGCAAGCCACATTCATGATTAGTTGATAAGCTTATTGGCCCTACAAGCTTATTAAGGTTTTTCTCTCGACACCATACTGTAGACATATTAAACAAGGAACCTGAAACTTCTCTATTATCAATGGTTTCAAACATTCCAAAAAAACCAATTTTTACTGAAAACTTTTTATTATGAACATGGTTTATGATTAAAGCAATTCTTCCTACAACCTCCTTAGATTCAGAAATAACCAGAAATAAATCAACTTCGCATTTCTTGAAAAATGGATTTACTTCAGGATTTAAGAATTTTATACGCTCGCTAATTAGAGGAGGAACCCATAAAGAAGATTTATCATAGACTTTCCATGGCATTCGAATAAACAGCTGTTTTTCGGCGGGAGTTTTTACTTTTTTGACACTAAAAACCATTACTGCGGCAAGATACCTAACTTTTGTAAGTTACTCTTGAATGAAAGCATAATTTGATCTAAATCCTCTTTAGTATGAGCACAAGTATAACTGGTGCGGATCATTGCTTTTAATGGTGGAACCACTGGTGATACAGCGACACCTGCAAACACCCCATCTTCAAATAGTAGCCTATTCATATAAAGCGTGAGTGCTTCATCACCTATTAAGATTGGGACGATAGGAACTTGATTATTATTAACCTGTATTCCCATATCAAAAAATCCCCTCTTTACATAAGCTGTATTTTCATGCAAGAGATTTCTTCTCCTCGAATCACTCGAAAGAATATTTAACCCCTCTATTACCCCACCAACAGAGGCCGGAGGTAAGGCAGCTGTAAAAATAAATGCGGCAGCTTTATGACGGATATACTCAGTTATACTTTTCTTGGCAGAAACAAAACCTCCAATGGAACCCAAGCTCTTTGAGAACGTACCGACATAAATATCAACTTCTTTTTCCACATTATAGTATTCGCAAGCTCCTCTACCACGATCACCTAGTACTCCAAGACCATGAGCCTCGTCAACCATTAAACTGGCACCATAGTTTCTGGCGAGCTTAACAATTTCAGGTAAATTAGCAATATCACCACTCATACTAAAAACACTATCAGTGATAATAATTTTACCTTTAACTGTAGAATTTTTTTTCAGCAAGGACTCAAGGTGGTCCATATCATTATGCCGATAGCGCATAGTCTTTCCTGAAGCAACTGCACATCCTTCATAAATACTTGCGTGATTTTCGCGATCAGAAAATGCTACATCTTGTCTTCCTAAAATACAGGAGATAGTTCCTTGATTTGCCTGAAAACCTGTTGACATTACAATCGAATCTTCACGCCCAAGAAAATTTGAAATATTTTCTTCCAAGACTCGGTGTAAATCAAGAGTCCCATTAAGAAATCGACTGCCAGTACACCCAATTCCAAATTTTTCTAGGGCTTCCCTTCCTGCCTTAATAACGTTTGGATCTTTTGCTAGACCAAGATAATTATTACTTGAGATGGTCACGACTCTTTTTCCATCAATAACGACATGCGAAGTTCCAGTTTCTTGAATTTCTCGGAAATAAGGATATATACCTAAATCTTTAGCCTGGTCAGGAGCGTTATAATTAAAACATTTGGAAAGAATACTTTCATCGTTTTTAAATGAAGTGTTTAGATGGCTGCTTTCAAAATCAAATTTCTTTTTTATTTGAATTATTTTTTTCGCAGAATCTGAATCGAGAGACGTTTTTGGCATAGTTTATTTCTATTTAAAACGATGTTTATTATTTTAATTGGTTGGGAACAAAAATAGTTAATACATTCATAGGCTTTAAACTATGTATAAGATAACATTAAAAATATTCTACAAAAAGCACAAAAAGGGCAAAACACTAAGATTCTCGCCAAATTCGCGATAAAGTTGACCACAGACTATTAGAATTAGTCTGAATGTATAGATTTTTACATGAAAACTTATCCATAAGTCTCTTATGAGTTTCCCCAAGAGAATGATAGGGCATTTCTGGAATCAAATGATGCGTAGCATGAAACCTTAATCCGACAGGAGCCCATAAAAAACCCAAAAAACTTTTGGGAATATTGACAGAATCTAGAAGTTGCTCTGAGAGGTCAAGAGTTTGATTTCCAGAATAACGGTAGCAATGCGCACATAGTGTTCTAACCGAATTAATAAAAAAAACTGCCCCGAAAGTGACGAACCACAAATAAAGAATCTTATAATGTATAATGCCTTGAATAACCATTAAAAGAAAAACCCACCCAAATAAGCAGGCAACAAATTCCTGAACCTGCCACATACCGACAGAATTTAATGACGACTTTGTTCTTCTATAACTTAAATCAATTGAGAGAGATGAAAATTTTTCTAAGACAAACAGCCTTATACCTTGATGGCAATACGACAATGGGGTTAAAAATACAAAGCGTACGAAAAATAGCACTGGCACAAAAAAGGAAGATAAAATAAATAAAATAATTTTAGACTTCCCCTCGTGCACGAATGGGAAATACTCGCCATCACCCCGAGTACCATATAAATTTATATTATGATGATCGTTATGGACTCCCTTATACAAGAAAGAAGGAATCATCAAAGGGAAACCGCATAATAAGTTCCAGAAAAATTGGAACAAACGAAAAGTTCCTTTTCTCAAGTGAGTTATTTCGTGAATAAAAATAGCCGCCCTAAAAAAAGAGAAAACCGATACAAAAAAGAAACCGCACTGACTTGGAGAAAATAGACTTGAATGAGAACAAAAGAAAAATGCACCCCATCCAAGAGTAATATGAAACAAAAAATCAACCCAATATATAAAGGCATTTGGTTGCATTAAATCCTTAACGATCTCTCTCGCTTCTCTTATCGGGAATTTTATTTCTTCTTTAATATGAGACACAAGTTCACCTTATCTAAATAATCATTACTTTACTAAATGAGCTGTCATAAAATTTCACAATATTAAATATAATCCAAACATCAGCGCCAATATTGATAGAATTTTTTAATCTGCATTGCCTGTTTTACCAATTCTTATTTCAAACAAGGCAGGTAGCAAAAATAACGCACACATAGTACAAGTAATAATTCCAATTTCAACTATGGTTGCAATAGAGTTAACCCCAGCATGATGCGCTATATTCAAACTTACATAACCTGCTAAGCTTGTTAAAGCAGATAATATAATAGCACTGCCGGTCTCCTGCACAGATTTAATAGTAGCACCCATGGAATAGTCTAAAATATGATGCGTCAAATAAATACAGCTTCCAATCATAATGCCTATAATCGATGGCAACATAACAATATTAATAAAATTCAACTTGATTTCAAAAAAAGCCATAATAGCCCCCGTCAACAACAAGCCAGTAAGAAGTGGTAATAAAGTTTTAAACGCTAATAAAATACTCTGCAGGTCAAAAATTAAAATAAAAAAAACGATAACTACCGCAACAGCCATCGCCCTAGGGCCTTTCACCTTAACCCAACTCATTATTTCAGCCGCCAAGAGATTTTCATTTAATATTGATACAGACACATTACTATCTGCAAGAACCCGTTTCACATCTAACATTTCTCTAGATAACTGGTAAACATTTTTTACGTTAAAAAAATTTTTATCGGCCGGAGAAAACATGAGAAGTAAAAACTCATCTTTAGCTGTGAGTTTACTAATTAAATTTTGAGGAATCTTCGACTCGTCAAATGGTTCAGTTGTTAGAAGTTGTTCGAACTTAGAAAATTTATCTTTCCCTAACGCAAGCTTGATAATATTTTTTTCTTCATTAATTATCTTTCGAATTCTAATAATAATATCTTTTTTTGACTCAAACTCTTGTAGGCTAAACTGATTTAACGAGTAATGTACTCCTATCGTTGAGTTATTTGCATTTTTCTCTTTAATCTCATCTAAAGCTTGATGGACATAAAACAGATCTTCTTTTTTAGAAACAAGTATAACTGTCGGAGAAAAAGCAAATCCAAAGTCATTCGTACTTTCTGTCTCATATTCTGCCGCTGGCGAATCACCTCTTAATTTCTGAAAATCATATTCAAACTTTATTTGAGGAAGAAGATAAAAACTCAAACCTAAAAGGACTAAGAATAGCAACGAAATAGAATAAGGCGTACTTGAATAAAGATTATAAATTTTAAAAATAAATAATCGAGGTTTTGGTTTGCCTAGCCATTCAACCCGGTCATAAAAAATTGTCTGAGCAGGAAACACAAAAATATATGTAAAAAAAGCACTGATAATTCCTATGGTTGCTATCTTTCCAAATTCTGCAAACCCAAGAAAATCAGAAAAAATTAATATAGAAAATACGCTGATAGTTGTCAGCATTGAAATGAACCCTGAACGACCCACTTGAGTAACAACGATTTCAGTCGCATCTGGAATAGATGTACCCTTAAGCAGTTCCTGTTTGAAGCGAATATAAAGGTGAATCCCATAGTCAATCCCCAAGCCCATCAAAATTGCTACGAGAAATCCGGAAATTATATTTAGGTGTCCGATAAAATATTTAGTCAAAGCAAATGTATAAGTCATTGACAATAATAATGGAAAAATAATAAGCGGAATGGAAAACCAAGATCGTGTGTAGACCAGTATTATTGATGCAACCAAAAAAGCTGCAAGTAAAGCGGATTTTTCTAAGTCATTTTTAATAAATGCATTCTCTTCTAAGCGCACTATCAATGACCCTGTGAGTTTTATTTTTAGGCCAGTAATTTCACGTGCTAAGCCAGAGATATTAATGGTATTTTGAACATCATGAACAAATTTTTCAGTGAATACAGTATCTGTAATAGTTCCTTGTGGTTTTACAAAAATATAATAATTTCTTTGTGTTTTCCCCTTATAGAAAGGATTAATTTCATCAAATATTTGATAATCTTTGGAAAAGGCTTGAAACTTTTCTAAATTAAAGAGTTCACTCCCTAACGAAATCCCTGTAAGTTGCTCACGCGCATACTCAATACCCTGATCAACAAGCGATTCAAGCTGAATAAGTTCGTTTCGAGAAAGCATGAGTAATTGTCGATTGTTTAAAAACTCTTTTGGTATTTGCGAGTCAACATATTGAACTCCATTAACATTTTTGAGTAACCGTGATAATTTTTTAATGACTTCTGGTGCTTTACTTTGATTCAATCCTTCAAGGACAACTACCAAAGGTCCTGAACCACCTGTTTTAAAAACGACCTCATTAAATTCTTTGACTAAAGGGAGATCTTTGGGGAGTAAGTTATCCATTCGCGAGTCATAAGATAAGCCCGTAGAAATATAAATAGAAAACCCGCTTAATATAAATGCACAAATCAATATCCAGCCAGGATATTTTTGTGTAATATTTTTAAAGCACCAACGCAAAGCGTTCTTCATAGTAAAAAAATTAAAACTGATAAGTTTTTATAAGAACTTCACTTGCCGCAGCATTTTTTATACTTTTTATTACTTCCGCAAGGACAAGGATCATTGCGTCCTACCTTTGGTTGATCTCTGGTAAAGGGCTTTACTGACGGGGTGGGATTAGAGGAAATAATTTTTGACTCATGTTCGTTGTAATACCATTTTCCATCTTCTTTGATAAATTTTGATACTTCTTGAAGTACTTTTTCTTCCCCATTTTCCACATAATGCGCTATAAAGCTAACCTCACCTTCCTCTTCAGATGATTCGCCATTTTTGACACCAATAATCTCAAGATTTTTCCATGTTATCCCATCATGAAGAAATTTTGTTTTATACCATGCACTTAATTCTTGACCATCTGGGTACCTAGTTTTCTCTAAATAATCCCAAGTCCCTTTTGAAAAAGCAGAAAACCTAGCCCTCATTAAATCTTCTGCTGTATCCGCATTACTTAACCCGCGAATTAATGGACCACAACAATCCGTATATAAAAACCTAGTTCCACAGGGGCAATCTTCCATATTTAATTAAGCCCTTTCCTGCATTGAGTTCAAAGAAGAAATTGGAATCTCCTCAAAAGGATCAAATCCGTTTTTAACTTTCCTCCAATCCATTTTATTTGACTCTTCTTCAACTTTAGAAGCATCAAAAGAGAAAAGAATCAGTTCCCTCTCCATATTTTTTGAAACCCTTAATTTTAGTTCTTCTGGATTCTTAATCCACTGTAACTTTGTTTTGCGATCTTGTTTTTTAATAAACCGCTCCACTCTTAAAGCGGTCCCAATAGTATCAAACAGTCTCCAACATTGAGCAATTTTAATAGGTTTGTAAATACGAGTATACTTAGCACTTTGCTTTCCGCTTTTATGTTGATGGTAGCGAATAGCAAGATTTTTTGTATAGCCAGTATAAAAGGCACCATTATCACATTCTAATAAATACAACCAAAAACATCGTTCGATGCTCATTCTCACAACCTCACTTATCTTAGCCCTTATCAATCAAATACTTCTGGCTATGTAGCTAAGATACAACTTAATTAAAAAAGAACCAACATTTCTTTAACTACATATCTTTAAAAATATACTAAATTTAATAAAATTTCACCCTAACCAAATGGGTGAGGTTCATATATTAAAAGTTAACTCATAAAAAAAATTCCCCTCTCTGACTAGAGAAGGGAAAAATCTTATTAAAAGAAAAGTCATTAGTATGTTTCTAAATTTAAAAAAAGCACTACCTAAATTAATTTAGGTTTTCGCTATGCACCTTAAAAGGTATTGCGACTAAGCACTTCTTTGACTTCTAGTATTTGTATTTCTACTTGCAGGTCTTCCTGATGAACGGTTTCGTGAAAAAGAGGAGTTTTTATTTTTCCCTGAAGAATAGGCAGTTGATCTACTTTTGCCTCCCCTAGCTCCACCTCTAGCAAACTTTCCAGAATCAGGTTTTCTACCACCACTTTTTTTATTAGCTATTGACTCATCATGAAATGGATGCGCCTGATCGACGTTTAAGGGACGACCAATTTCTGCCTCAATCCTTCTTAGGTATGATTTTTCCCCCGCGTCACAAAATGATAAAGCAATCCCTTCCATTCCTGCTCGAGCAGTCCGACCGATTCTGTGTACGTAACTCTCAGTTTCTTTCGGTAAATCGTAGTTTATGACATGAGTGATCCCATCAACATCCAAACCACGCGAAGCGATATCAGTTGCAACGAGAACTCTCACTCTTCCAGAGCGAAATTTATCTAGCGCCTTTAAACGCGCCGGTTGTGACTTGTTACCGTGGATTGCCTCTGTTGGAATTTTTAGCTTTATCAGTCTTTTGGCAACTCTATCAGCGCCATGTTTTGTTCTAGTAAAAATGAGTACTCGATAAATACTCTGATCTTCCTCAAGAATAGATTCCAATAAAGCAGATTTATTTTCTCGATCTACGAATAATACTTTTTGTTCAATTTTAGATACAGTACTTGATGGTGGAGTAACAGATACTTGTATCGGATCGTTTAAAAATTCCTTAGAGAGCTTGACTATTTCACCTGGAAGAGTCGCCGAAAACAACATCGTCTGTCGGTTTGATGGAATGACCTTACATATTTTCTTAATATCGGGAAGAAAACCCATATCCAACATTCGATCTGCTTCGTCTAAAACAAGCACCCCAACCTTATCTAAGCGTAACTGTCTCTGATTTAAAAGATCTAAAAGTCTACCAGGTGTCGCGACTAGAACATCTACTCCACGTGATAATGCGCGTATTTGCAAAGTTGGCCTTACACCACCATAAATTACCGCTTGTTTAATTTTTAAATATCGTCCATAGACTCGAATACTTTCACTTATCTGAGCAGCTAATTCTCTAGTGGGAGCAAGTATCAAAGCACGAACACATTTAGGTCCAACAACTTCCCTATTTTTTTCGAGCCACTGAAGTAAAGGAAGTGCAAACGCTGCTGTTTTGCCAGTTCCTGTTTGGGCGCACCCTAAGAGATCACGGCCATTTAAAAGATTAGGAATAGCTTGTTCTTGAATAGGCGTGGGCAAGGCATATTTTTCTTCACGAAGAACTTTGCAAATAGGACTAATAAGATTTAAAGTTTCAAAACCGGATTGTACTTCTTGAACAGGTGAGTTAGCTAACATAGTTTCCTTAATGTATTAAAATTAAATGATATCTGGCGTAAGCATGCAGAGCCCTAAAAATTTCAAGGATACAGCAAGCACAGTATTAATAAATGTGATTGATTTTTTGTTGAGAAAAATGGAGGGGGGGGGAGAAAGTACAATAAAAAAAATACCGGATTAAGATCCGAACATTTCTCAACCAAAAAGGAAAAGCTCTCTTCTGTTCAACACCACTAATTCTCCTGACGGTTTCAACCAACAACCGTAAAACCATACTACTCTAACCTAGAGTAAAATACCAGCTTTAAGTTCAATAAACTCAAATTATCCAACAATATAACAGTTTCGTTCACTGGCTGATCTATCGTTTGGATCACTTTCTAGTTCAATCTATCAACAAAACTATTACTTCTTAACATTAAAAGACTAGTACTATTTGTAAACAAATAATAATATCAATCTAGCCTGAAAGTAATAAGTTATAGTTTTCATTGTACACGTTTAGATAAATACCTATAAACCCATTTCGTAATCCAAGCATCTTAATCTTGAGTTACTCTTAAATTAAGGACTTTTATTTTGGAAATATTACACATAGAAGAGACACCCAACCCTGCAGCACTTAAATTTATCATGGAGGGACCAGTGGTAGCTAGTGGCTCCCTATCATTTTCTTCAGGAGAAGAAGATGAGGAATATACTGGAGATGACCCCCTAGCTGTGGCCTTATTCAAGGTCGGAGCAATAGAGTTATTTCTATGTCAAGATTATGTTTCAGTCACCATGTTTTCTTCCAATGCATGGGAACATTTTATGGATGATGTAAAAGTTGCCATAAAAACTATTCTTCTACCGCCAGGAGAAAAACCCCCTGAAAGTGAAAAAAAAGAATCCTTTGTCAGCACAATTGACCGTGAAGCATTTCCCAGTCTCCCTGATAGCGAAAAGGAGCTAATTATTGGGTCTTTGATGGATGAAATAATTAGACCTGCTTTAGCCAATGATGGAGGAGGACTGGAAGTTATTAAAGTGGAAGGGAACGATGTAGTTATCAAGTATCAAGGTGCCTGTGGAAGCTGCCCGAGCTCAACAGGGGGAACGCTAGCAGCAATAACAAGAGCATTAAAAGGCTACTGCGATCCAAACCTTGAAATCTCTATAAGTAGCTCTTAATTACTCCTACCTATCAGAGGACGATTAAGCAATAAGTAAAAGGAGCCTAAATTGATCGTTAAAAAAGATAACAAATACGCAGTTGAGTGCCAGATTAAAATATCTGCTGAGTGCTCCAAAGTTGGTGAGTACTTTGATACCGAGGAAGACGCAAAGGACTGGGTAGAAGATGAGTTCTGGATCTTCTCCGGAGAAGGTTGGATTTGTGTAAAATGCAACGAACAAATTCTAAAAAACCTATCGAAAATAAAACCGCTTATCAACAACTAGTAATTCATTCCTCTTTCAACCAATAAATCACCTCTATACCAGAGTGAGTTAAAAGTAGACAGAGAAACTTAAATTAAAAAGGACCTGGCAAAAAATCACCAGGCCCCTTAAAATTCTTACTGGGTAAACGCAGAATCACTCTAAATATGGACTACCTCGTTAGTTTTATATAGAACAAGCTATCCTAAATCAACCTAATCCAGGCTATCCAATATTGTATTAAATGTTGCGCTACGACGCATGGCCTGTGCAACTTTTTCCGGGTCTGTCCGAAAATAACCACCAATATCTTTTGCCTGCCCATTACTCGCATTCATTTCGTTGAAGATGGTATCCAGTTTCTCTTCAAGTTGTTCAGCGATGGGGGTAAACTTTACTTTGAGATCCGCATCGTTATCTTGAGCTGCCAGCTCTTTTGCCCAGAATAATGCTTCATAAATATGGGTGCCTGCATTATCTAAATCGCCTACAGTACGACCAGGAGACTTTTTATTTTCCATTAATTTCCCGGTAGCGCGATCTAGTGTTTCGGCTAGCACCTGTGCTTTAGAGTTTCCCTTCACCTGACTTAAATGCGCGAAAGATTCTGAAAGTGCTAGAAATTCACCCAGAGATTCCCACCTCAAGTGTCCTTCTTTTACAAACTGCTGAACATGCTTGGGCGCAGATCCGCCAGCACCTGTTTCGAAAAGACCTCCACCTTGAATCAGAGGAACGATGGATAACATTTTCGCGCTGGTTCCCAATTCAAGAATCGGAAACAAATCTGTCAAATAATCTCTTAAAACATTTCCCGTTGCGCTGATGGTGTCTTTTCCATCTTTCGCCCTTTTCAATGAATGATCCATAGCCTCGACAGGAGACATGATCGAAATATCCAGACCCTTGGTATCGTGGTCCTTTAAGTACGTATTTACTTTTTCAATCATATTAGCATCGTGCGCTCGGTATTTATCCAGCCAGAAAACAACAGGCGTTTCAGACAGTCGAGCTCGCTTGACTGCCAGTTTAACCCAATCTTGAATGGGAATATCCTTAACCTGGCAGGCACGGAATATATCGCCTTTTTCGACGGCAATTTCATGCAAAGCGTTACCCGCTCCATCAAGAACACGAACCGTACCATTGCCAGACATCTCAAAAGTTTTATCATGAGACCCATATTCCTCAGCTTTTTGCGCCATGAGGCCAACATTAGGAACAGTTCCCATTGTGGTAGGATCAAATTCACCATTCTCCCTACAAAAATCAATCGCTGACTGGTAAATACCTGCATAACTATTATCAGGAATCATGGCCAGTGTATCAGCCTCTTTCCCAGAGGGATCCCACATTTTTCCAGAGGTTCGAATCGCAGCAGCCATTGAAGCATCAATAATAATATCACTGGGAACATGCAAATTGGTAATGCCTTTATCAGAATCTACCATTGCCAATTCAGGACCTTTTTCTATGCATGCTTTGATAGCTCCTTCAATTTCTGCCTTTTGGTCAGCAGGCAAGTCCTTGATCTTTGTATAAACATCGCCCAAACCGTTATTAGCATTGATACCTAGTTCTTTGAAAAGTTTTTCGTATTTAGTGAATACGTCTTCAAAAAAAACAGTCACACCATGACCAAAGATAATAGGGTCAGAAACCTTCATCATTGTGGCCTTCATATGAAAAGATAAAAGAACATTCTGATTTTTCGCTTCGGCAATAGACTCCTTAATAAAACTACGTAGAGCCGTGCGACTCATCTTCGTTGCATCTACTAAATCGCCTGCATCCATTGCAATATTGTCTTTGAGCAAGGTGGTATTTCTCTCGGCATCTATAAACTCAATCTTGCCTTTTCCTGCAGCCTGACCAGAAATGACAACAGATTTTTCATTGGAATAAAAATCTCCACCTTTCATATGGGCAACATTAGTTTTAGAGTCCTTAGACCACTTCCCCATTTTGTGCGGGTTACTTTTCGCATAATTTTTAACGGATACCGCTGCTCTACGATCTGAATTGCCTTGTCGAAGAACGGGATTCACGGCACTACCCTTAACCTTGTCAAACTTGGCCTTTATTTCTTTCTCTTCGTCCGTCTTTGGGTCTTCCGGATAATTCGGCAAATTATAACCCTGAGACTGGAGTTCTGCTACGGCAGCTTGAATTTGTGGATTCGAAGCACTGATATTAGGTAGTTTAATAATATTAGCGTCAGGTTTCATAACCATTTCGCCCAGAAAAGCAAGATCATCAGGTTGTTGTTGTTCTGGCTTAAGTCGTTCTGGAAATTGCGCAATAATCCTACCTGCAAGAGAGATATCCTTAGTTCCAACTTTAATGCCGGCTACCCCTGCGAATGACTGAATAATTGGAAGAAAAGATCCGCTCGCAAGCTCCGGTGCTTCATCAACTTTTGTATAAATAATATCTGGTTGTCCCGCCATTTTTTTACTCCGTCTCAATTAAAGTTACTTAAAATTAATCAGCTTTAGAAATAAGAAATAATCAAAGAAAACTCTCAAACTGTCAACTGTTTTTTAAGTTTATTTATATAATATTTTCGATAAATTAACGCCTTATAATATATAAAACCATTCAAAATTCACAGAAAAAAATTCGATCTTAAACTTAATACACAAAAAAATTAGTCCGGGAATACTGGTTTCCGCGAAAGCTATTTTTTCAATAACTTCAACACTGTTCATGCTCGTTTTGGAGTCAATTATTCACTTATACTAGATATTATTACAAATGCTCTTGAGCCAAGAGGTCTTTGCCTTAATTTTTTAAAAGTTCACTTATTCTTTCTTGAGTTGCCGGGTGAGTTGAAAAAAGAGATGAAGTCTCCGATTTACTTGAGCTGTCGAGGTTTTCTTTCATCCAATAAAGAAACTTCAGGTAATCCATTTTGCTCAATCCAGTTTTTTGAATATATTCAACCGCTAATCTATCAGCAGCAAGCTCAAATTGACGTCCAAAAGTATTGGTCACCGCCGGGTTAACCACATAATCTAAATAACCTAACCCAGGAACAAATGCACCTGCTAAAGACATAGCCGCTGAAGTAAGTGTCGATATTCCCAACTTAGAGTAATAATGATTACTTTTTAAGTGCGCCAATTCATGGGATATTACACATATTCTCCCAACTTCATTCAAGCGCTTTAAAAGACTAAGAGTAATATTAATATCACCCCCTGTGTCTACCCAGGCGTTTGAGAATTTTCCCTTATGCACAACAGGTTTATAAAAACCTAATTCATCTTGAAAGTTTGCAGCTACGACCTTATTTATTGATTTACTCCAAACTTCTGTGGCACTTAGACAGTCTAGACTATTGCTAGGATGACAGACTTGTGTGTTAGGGCCCGCACAACTACTAGCAACTAAAACAAAAATTAAAAGACAAATAATTCTAAGTTTATAAAGCATTCGTACTTAATGGCCTCTCAGTCATTTCTCTGGCTATTTAGGATTCAGGATACTCTCGAGTCTTTTTGGAGGAATATTAAACTCCACCGCAAACTCTTCTTCTTCAAGTCCACTCGCTTCAAATGCTTTTTTAATAGCTTCATCTTCGTTTTTACGAGCTTCTTCTAAAAAAAATTTAAGCTGATCAAGGTCTACCCCAATTTCTTGAGCATATTTTTTTTTCTTAATACCTTTCACTTCAAATGCCTTTTTAAGGGCTTTTAAGCGATTGTCCCTTCTCCATTTCCAAGGTGGTATTGGGTTTTTATCCTTCCACAAACCAATTTTATTTTTTCTAGCCATTCTTTCAGCGCTAGAAAAAAAACTTCTATCTTTTACATTTTGTTCCTTTTCATAAAGCTTGTAGTGCCAGGCCATCCCTACCATAACTTGCTCTAAACCAACGTCTACTTTTCTAATGCAGTCGATTAAAAGACAAAACGCATCACTTTTTTGATTGACCATTACTTTCCCAATGATTCTTCCATAACGGTCATGTTTGGAGTATTCAATGGTGACGCCCTTATTATAAACAAGCCATTCTAAATTTTTAGTAGATTCCTGCCCATAGTACTGACTTTTCTCTGGAGCATCTATGCCTGCTAATCGAACACGATGACTAAAGCCATTAATATCAACTAAAGTCAATGTATCCCCATCTGTAACCTTGACGACCTTGCCTTGAAGGTTTTCAGCTGAGACTGATGAAGCAAAGATACTAAAACAGAAAACGACTGCTAAAGTAGATAAACTAAAGTCTGTATTATAGAAGATAAGCTTCATTCAGTTTAAAAAAAACCTAGTTTTTGAGATAAACACTACCAATGGTTAAAATATATTTAGGAATTTTTGAAGACCCAAATAATCAAAACTAAATAGAGTCAACTCATAAATTGCTTTATATATGATATATTTTACAATAAAAAGTCTTGCTACTTTTAGATCGAATTTGGCCTATACATTTACACACTCGGGTTAAAATGACAAATAACAAGAAACGAAAATGAAGAGCAAAACCACTTTTCTAAATTTATAGTTTACAGTTTTTTATTTAAGTTCTTGTAGCACTATAGCAATTAAGCCTAAAGAACCTATTGAAGCTTTAACTACAAAACAAATAATGATAAAATTGTAAATCGAAAAAGCCAAGATAGAGGATTACATTGGTCTTGCCTAAGGTGTGGCTAAGTTTTCTGATATTATATGCGATGCGAAGGGCCAATTAATTCTTATGTAAAAGTGGCAACACTCCGTAATCGTTTAATTAAATAAATTATAATAAAAACAAAAGGCCACTATGAATAACCAAAGTGCCTTCAATACTACTTAGAGTTACTAGACTTTATGGGGATAATTTTTTGGGCGAAAATAATTATTGGCGCTACTATAGCTGTAATGACTCTATATATAATGTGGGAATAAACCAAAACACTTTACATTTGCATAGTTACATATGCCGAAAAAAAATATTCCAGTAGAGGCTTTAAAATGGTATCTCCATCAACAATCAATTTTCAATCAAACAAACCATTTTTATGCGATTCAACTTTACCCTTTAATTAGGAATTGTTGTACGGAAATAATATTTAAAAGAATTTAAGGCTTAATCTAGCTGTGTCTAATACTATTACTACACTTAAAAAAAAAGAAACAACTCTTGCCAGAACAAATAAATTTATAGCATATTTGGAAGAAAAAATAAGGTACAGTCATGGAATTGGTAGCATTAAAATGCGTGCTTCAGGTAAAATCCACCAATTAATCTATAAAAAAATAGACTTTATTGAATTTGATAAACAATGGTGGCCTCAGATGAGTCACGATTTAATAGACCAAAGATTTCAACTCAGCTTTAATGCCTCGCCTCCAATTTCTAAAAGTCGCTCAATATATTCCGAAGGGAAAGGTTTTTTATATTGCACCTACCTATACTCTAATTCAAATAACGAGAAAAAACTAACCCTCGTTGAAAAGCATCCAATTCTCAATGCACCTAGACGTTCTCAGTCGAACATCATAAAGACATTAAATAAGCTAAAAAAATTACTGAACTGCCCAAAAGAACTTGAAAATATTTCCAGATTATTAAAACTATATTGGAAGCTTGGCATTAAAGTATAACTTTACTCCTCA
>Ga0114997_10001623_pt1 | contig 18454 bp, 21 predicted proteins | sample ArcticOcean_MG_C_2_FD_87045 | JGI IMG/M metagenome (GOLD analysis project Ga0114997, IMG submission 87045) | Marine microbial communities from western Arctic Ocean - ArcticOcean_MG_CB4_136 | ecosystem: Environmental > Aquatic > Marine > Oceanic | place: Arctic Ocean: Canada Basin | collected...
TCAGCAAAACCACTTCAATTCCCCTGTCATCTTCCAACTTCTGGGATTGGTTCATGGACACTTCTAACTCAAAATCAAATACTGGCATCTTCCAAATGCTCCAGCGTCTTCAAGAATGGAGAGGTGATATTTGAAGAAGATAGAAGTGGACCGCCAAGCAGAGCATACCTAAAGTTATATGAAGCCTTAACAAGAGTAGAAAAATTCCCTCAAATAGGGGAATTCTGTATAGACGCAGGGGGGGCGCCTGGAGGATGGGCTTGGGTAATACAGAAACTTGGTGCCCGAACATTAACAATTGATAGATCACCACTAGATAGCAGAATATCATCCCTCCCAAATATTGAATATCGAAAAGGTGACGTTTTCTCCATAAAGCCATCAGACTTTGACAAGGTAGATTGGCTTTTTAGTGATGTAATCTGTTATCCCGAAAAACTATTTGAATGGATATCTCTTTGGATCGATTCAAAGAAATGTAGAAACTTTATTTGCACAATAAAACTTCAAGGTACTATTCCTGACTATACAATTGCTAAAAAATTTTTAGGCATAGAGGGGAGTCAAGTTATACATTTATACAACAATAAAAACGAACTCACCTTTATACATACCGAATCAAAACTTAATAACTAAGTATTCAAAGGAATAACATGCTGTCAAAATCCACCCCATATTCAACCTTGACGTGGGTATTCGGTTTTCTTGCTATCGTGTTGATGTTGGTAACATCAAATAATGTTTGGAAATACCAAGAAAACAAATGGGAAAAAAACTTAGAACAGGAAGGTATAAAAAACACGCAAATAATCAAAGAGAAATTCGAGTCATACGAACGAGAGATTATGGGTATTGCTTCATTATTTCAGTCATCTCAAAAAATCACTAGATCAGACTTTAAAAATTACGTCACCCCATTGTTAAAGGCACATAATTTCATCAATTCAATTAAATGGGTACCACGTGTCCAAAAAAAACAACGACTTTTCATAGAAACTATAGGTAAACAAGATGGTTTTAATAAATTTCAATTTAACACTAAAGATGCCAACTCTAACTTCATACCTGTTGGCCCTAAAGATGAATATTTTCCCATTTACTACGCTCAACCAAATCGTAAAACAGAACTTTTAGGGTACGACATAAGCACACATTCAGATTTATCAATCTACTTAAACACCTCCAGAGATACTGGAAAAACCATAGCAACAAAAACCAATTATTGGTTTCAAAATAACTCAGAAATGGAAACTCTATTATTTTTTCCATATTATGAAGGTAATCGTATTCCCAAAACGATAACGGAGAGGAGACGCCTTTTCAAAGGAACGCTAATTGCCATTTACAATACAAAAGAGGCTATAAGTATGGCGATAAGTTCTTATCTTGTTCCAGGAATTTTTCTAACAGTATTTGATGAGAACGAAAAAAATAAAATTTATGGGAACCTTGAAGAAGATGCTCCAATTGAATACAGAAGCATATTAAATAATCTAGGGAGACGCTGGACATTCGTGTGGCAGGCAAACTTGAAATTTCAAAATGGACCAAATCTAACCAATACTAGAGGGTCTTCGGCCCTGGTATTTTTATTCATGGTTTTTGTAGCAGTAATATTTTACATGTTAGCATCGAGAACAAAGCGAGTAGAAGAAGAAGTCAAACTACGAACTAAAGAACTAAACACATTAAAAAACATATTAGAAGAAAAAAATCTATCTTTACATAAACTAATACAAATGAAAAACGAACTTCTTGGCATAGCTTCTCACGACTTAAGGAATCCATTAACCTCTATCCAAGGCTATTCAGCGTTTCTGTTAAAAAAAGGAGATGACTTAAGCATAAAAAAACGTAATAATTTCCTAAAAATAATTAATACTGCAAGCGACAATATTTTAAAACTATTAAATGATTTGCTAAGCTTTTCGGCCATAGAAAGTGGACAACTTTCATTGGACTTAAAACCTAATAATCTGCGTGAACTAATTGAGGAATATATACAAACATATACTCCCCTTGCTTTTGAAAAAAATATCACACTCAAAATGCATTGCCAGAACGAAGCCATAGCTATATTTGATAAACCTCGAATTGGTCAGGTACTAGATAATCTTTTGACAAATGCAATAAAATTTTCCCCTATTGGGGGCTTAATTGAAATAAACTTGGAAACTAAAAATGGATACAACTCAGTCTCTGTAAAAGACCAAGGACCAGGAATAAAAAATGAAGAACTAGAAAGCCTATTTAAGCCCTTTAAAAAACTTAGCACAAACCCAACAGGCCAAGAAAAAGGAACTGGGTTAGGTTTAGCAATAGCAAAAAAAATGATTGAGCTGCACAATGGAACCTTAATACTTGAGTCTAAAGATGGAAATGGCGCAAATTTTATTTTTAAACTGCCAACAAAAACTCACAATAACTAAGCCAAAATATTTTTATCGCATAAATTTGTCCAAAATCAGAGCCGAACAAAAAAGCTTATCAAGTTTTATTTTAGGAATAGATAACTAAAAAAAGAGGAAGGGTATTTTATTTTGACTCAAGCTTTAAAGCTTGTTTAGTGAGACCATATTTCTGCACCATTCTATAAAAACTAGACCGACTTAGCTTTAACCTTTTTGCTGTTTTTGGGATATCCCCGTTTGTAAGATCTAAAGCATTTTGCAAAACCTGCTTAATTGACTCATCAAAAGTATCAATAGTATTTTTTAAGTCATGTTTATTTAAATGGTTTGTTGAAAGTAAAGGTTGTTCTATCCCTACTTTATTTTTTACACTGTCTGGTAAGCTCTGCAGATCAACACAGTCCGACTCTGTCATTATCATTGCATGGTAAATAACATTTTCTAACTGACGTACATTCCCCGGCCAAATATAATTCATTAAAATTTCCATCGCTTCGGGTGAAACAAAAGAAATTTTTCTATCAAAATCTTTTTGATATTTTTCAATGAAATGAGATGCCAGAGCTGGAATATCTTCTTTACGTGCCCTCAATGGTGGAATGCTAACTGGGAATACAGCTAAACGATAATATAAATCCTCCCTAAAAGACCCATCTTTAATTTTTTCATTAAGGTCCTTATTAGTTGCCGCGATAACTCTCGTATTAATAAAAATTTTTTTTAAACTTCCCACTCTTTCAAAACTTTTTTCCTGAAGATAACGTAATAATTTCACCTGCATCTTAAGGGACATTTCAGCAACTTCATCCAAAAATAGCGTTCCGCCATCAGCTATTTCCAATCTTCCCTTCCGATTCTCAAACGCACCAGTAAATGCCCCTTTGCTATGACCAAAAAGTTCGCTTTCCTGTAAATCTTCTGGGATAGCACCACAGTTAATATCAACAAAAAGGCCTTTCGAGTAATGACTCTTTTCGTGTATAGCTCGAGCCATTAATTCTTTCCCAGTTCCACTTTCACCAAGGAGAAGAACTCCTGCATTACTAGCCCCAACTTTCTTTATTTTATCAAGTGTTTGGGTTAGAGCAGAACTATGACCAATTATACCTGCTATTCCTTGCACTCTATTTAATTCATCTTGCAGATATCTTACATGACTAACAAGAGTTGTTTGTTCAAGTGCTTTATCTAAAGTTGTAAAAAGACGGTTTTCATCAAAAGGTTTGGTAATAAAATCAAACGCACCAAGTTTCATTGCTTGCACAGCGGAACTTGCGTCATTAACTCCTGTCAGCATAATGACTGGTAAGTCTTTATTGATACCCTTGATTTTTTTTAGCGTTTCGATACCACTCATATGAGGCATCATCATATCAAGGAAAACTACAGAAGGATTATCACTAAGTCGCTCAAGGCATTGCTTCCCACCATTAAATGCGAGCACCTCATGATTATGGTCTTCAAATAGGACCTTAATCAATTTACTTATTTGCGGATCATCATCAACAGTAAATATTAATGCCATAAGTCAAGTAATCACTTATTTGACTTTAAAAAGGAGAAATAGAATTCACAGTAAAGCTAGAATCCTCGGCCAATTTTTTACACTGTTTTTTAGGACCATCACATCTCATAAAGCAACCTGCCCAATGGTCACATTCAACATCAATCCACCAGCGACCACTTGAAAAGTTAGATCTGTTTTCAATTGTAGCTGTCTTATTTAGATCAAACTTATCCCTAACAATCTCATGTTGAACACTAGTACTCTTTAGACCTTTCAATGTTTCTGCTTCAGGATACCAATTAGTATAACTACCAGGTTTACCACAGCCAGAAATACCAACAGCTATAACCAAAACACTAAACATTAAAAGAATATTATTAATTAAGCCAATTTTTACTTTCATAACTAGGCAATCTCCTTATAAAATTTAAGCCTATACGACAACAATCCCACCATGGCACAATTAAGGTAAACAATAATTAAATAAACTTTAGCACAATTATAGTATTTGGATCTTAAATTAAATAACACTTAAGTTATTTTTTTTTTTAAGTCTTCAAAAGCCAAACGTCGATGGGAAATTAAATTTTTCTCACTTGAAACCATCTCAGCGTAAGTTTTTTCGTGCCGTTCGGGTATAAATATAACGTCCCACCCAAAGCCATTTCCCCCGCGAATGCTACTCGCGATTTCTCCATGCACCTCTCCTTTCCCAATAATTAATTCTTTTCCATCAAAAATAGCTACAAAGCAAACGGCTAAAGCCTTGCGATTTTCAAACCCTTCCATCATCTTGAGTAAACCATGACACCCAACGCTAGTTTCAAACCATTTAATGAATGGTCCAGGAAGACCATTCCATGCTGTAAAAAAAAGACCGGAATCTTCTACTAAAACTGGAAGCTTGATAATATCGTAAGATTTTTTAGCCTTATGTATAACAATTTTATTTATATCGTCTGACTGAATTTCATCAATCTTTAAAGATGAGACCTGATCTAATGAAAATCCTAAAATGTCTGTAGCTTCTCGAAGCTTATCAGCATTACTAGTTACAAACTTTAACGGCCCAAAATTTTTATAAATCATCACACAAAAATAATATTAAGATTAAAAGATTCTCCTCTCACAAACCAGCTCTTAAATGCTTAAACTTGCCTGAGTTAGGCTCACATGCTATAAGCTTTAACCTTTTAAAGAAAAAAAATAAAAAGTTCTTAAGCCTATACCCAAAAAAGATTCATGATTTTATTTAAAATAAAAACAACATTTCTTTTATCTATTTTTTTATTTGGGCTAACATCATGCGCCACAATTTTTGAGAATAGCTACGATGTAATGGCTCGTCAAGCACTTTTGGATCTCGTTAAGACTCAAAATATCTATCACAAAAAATATGGTAACTATACAAATCAGATATCAGAGCTTTTAAAGCTTGATCTAATATATAACAATGGAAGAGTTTATCTTGAGATTCACAATGCTGACAAAAATGACTACCGAGCCATATCTCTTCCAGCTGAATCAACAACTGCAAGGGTTTTTATCTATGATACCAGCCAGGGCGGGTTTTATGAAGCAGACGAAGTAGAAGTTTCAAAATATGTTCTAGGAGCCCTTAATTTTATCCGCGGCGAAAAAGAAAAGCAAAAAACAACCATTGTATTATCTATTATACTTATTGCATCTTTAGCTATTCTCGGGCTACGTTATTACTCAAAATATAAAAAAGAAGAAAACCATACAATTCTTATCTCTTATTTCACCAGTCTAATTCCATTAGGGTGGGCCGTCTCTGCTCTAAATAGCATCAATACTGAAATTTTTTATAGCTCAAAAATCCTGATATTCTCATTGTCGGCTATAGCATTGTGCCTTGTTACTGGGTTTACCTCATATCGTTGGATAAAAAACCAGAACCTAATAATCACGCCTGTTTCTGTCTTAGCTCTCGCGGGGTGCACTATTTTTATCGCGCTAAGCAGCTTGGCAACATTAATTTACACTTTACTCAAATATTATCCTCTGTAAACCACCAGATTAATTTAATTTCTTAACGTAGTACCCCTACCGAGTTTTCTTGTGTTTACAAAGAAAAACTTAATATAGTTGCAAACAAAACAAACGTATAGATTATTTTTGATACATAATCTATATTAAACACAACTTAACTTGACTTAGGCTTAAACTCCTATTATTCAATTCAATTATTTTTTACACCCCTTAAATAATTACTCTTTTTTTAGAAACTTAATGACGCAAATTAATTTAATTGGTTTTTCTTATGCACGGCTCCAGAATTTTTTGAGTAGCCATGGGATAAAACCTTTCAGAGCCCACCAAATTTTTATCTGGCTATATCATTATAAGCTTTATGACTTTGACGGAATGACCAACTTGTCAAAATCATTGAGATTGCTTTTAAAAGAATATTTTTTTATTTCTATACCAAAAATATGCAGTGAAACAAAATCGTCTGATGGTTCGATTAAATATCTGTTCGAGTTGAGGGATGGCTTGACTATTGAGAGTGTTTGGATGCCATCAGATAAGCGTAAGACATTATGTGTATCAACTCAAGTTGGATGTCGCCTAGCATGCGCTTTTTGCATGACAGGCACTATGGGCCTAAAGCGTAATTTATCAACCGATGAAATTATAGGGCAATATCTTGCAGTAAATGAAAATAAAGCTAAAGAAAATCAGATAACTAATATTGTCCTCATGGGAATGGGTGAACCTCTTGACAATTACGAGGCCACTATCGATGCTATTAAACTTATGATCTCACCCGAAGCTTTACGCCTATCTACAAGAAAGATCACTTTATCAACCGCTGGGCAGGTGGACCTTATTAATAAATTTAAAGAGGAAGGGCTAAGTATTAATCTCGCAATATCACTAAATGCTACTGACAATAAAACACGAGAAAATATAATGCCCATCAATAAAAAGTATCCAATAGAAGCTTTAATGAATTGTTTGAGAAATTACCCATTAAAACCATCTCGTCGATTTACTTTTGAGTACGTTATGCTTGGAGGAATTAATGACCGAGATGAAGATGCCAAAAGATTATCTAAACTTCTTCATGGTATGCCCTGCAAAGTCAATTTAATTCCATTTAATAAGTTTGCCCCTTCTGAATTTATTCCACCTAAAGGCGATAGAGTCCGCGCGTTCCAGGAATACCTTCTATCAAAAAACCATACGGTATTTATAAGACAGAATCGCGCAACAGATATCATGGGAGCCTGCGGACAGTTAGCAGTTGAAGCTTCACCCCAAAAAGTTATATGAATTTAAATATAAATATCTACAATGAATACGATCAAACAAACTAACCCTGAAGCATTGGAAATTTCCATTGTTATTCCTCTATATAATGAAAGAGAAAATTTGGTTCTGCTTGATCAGGAAATCACTAAAAACATAAAACCGCTTAATAAGAGTTACGAAGTAATTCTCGTTGATGATGGAAGCATCGATGGCAGCTCAGAACTTATACGCGTATTAAAAAATAAAAACCCCAACTTGCGCCTTATACGATTTGGGCATAATCATGGACAAACTGCAGCCTTTGCAGCAGGTTTTGATAAAGCACGAGGTGATATTATTGTCACCATGGATGCTGACCTTCAAAATAGCCCTTCAGACATTCCTCTGCTACTTACCGCTATAAAAGATTATGATGTTGTATGTGGATGGAGACACAAACGTAATGACCCTTGGATTAAAAAAATTTCTTCAAAAGTTGCTAATTCAGTAAGAAACTCATTAAGTGAAGAATCAATAGCGGATACCGGTTGCTCACTTAAAGCATTTCGCCGAGAGTGCTTTAAAAATATTAAGCTTTATAATGGCATGCATCGTTTTTTCCCAACCTTGATGAAGATGGAAGGGTTCAGCGTTACCCAAGTAAAGGTAGGTCATTATCCTCGCATTCATGGGCATTCAAAATATAATATTAGTAATCGCTTATTTGCTTCATTTAAAGACCTTTTAGCTATTCGATGGATGAAAAAAAGACAAATAAATTATGATATTATTGAGGAAGATTAAATAATGACTGCAGCATATTGGTTAATCATAGGTTTTGTTGGGCAAATTGCTTTTGGGGCAAGATTTATAATTCAGTGGATCGTTTCCGAAAAAAAAGGAGAGAGCACAATACCGATTGCATTCTGGTATTGTAGTATTGCTGGAAGTCTCATATTATTGACTTATGCAATACACAAAGAGGATCCAGTTTTTATTGTTGGACAAAGCTTAGGTTCAATTATTTATATTCGAAATCTAGTTCTTATTGATCGTAAAAAAAGTGCTCTCGCTAGAGACAATAATAACAATGACCAACTGGAAAATTAGACTATTAGGATTAACACTTATGATATTAGGCGGGGTTTTATTCGTCTGGTCTGTACGCGATATAGCTGCTGAATGGCCACAAATCTTTGTTGGACTCACTTCTGTTTTTTGTACAGCGATGGGTTTTGGTCTTATTATCATGCCGTTAGACAACAACCCTGAAATTGAGTAATTTTTTTAAAAAAATAACTACTATAAAGTGATCGTTCTCTTTGCTAATTAAAAGAAATCTAGTAGATACTTAATAAATTCTTTCACACTCCATAAAACCCCAAAATATAGACTTTTAAAGCTCTTGACATTAGAAAAACCATATGATATTTCTTTCACCTTTATGATTTTATCCTTTTGCTTAATTAGTATAAAAAAATAAATAATAAACTTGTGCGTGTGGTTTAATATAATTTCTTTAATTATTGGATTAAGGTTATTAAAATGGGGTTGAGCTGCTAAATAGTCCCCCTTTAAAATATTCAACTGACCCTTATCTTTATAAGGGATTGGCATTATAGAGGGTCTCAATGCACTATTCTTCTGAACAACCAAAAAAAAATAACTCTATTTTAAATGCAGTCATTGTCCTAATTTTATTCTATGGATCAGGACACATAACTCCTGCCTTTTTACCAACTTCTTCATCACCCCTATTTAGTTTAAGTGGCCCTTCAATTGCCTATGCAGAAGATGAAGAAGATGAAGAAGATGAAGAAGATGAAGAAGATGAAGAAGATGAAGAAGATGAAGAAGATGAAGAAGATGAAGAAGATGAGAAAGAAGAAGTTGAAGACCTATCATATCTAACAGATATTGGACCAGCACAAGATCATGAATTTGAAGAGTTTTCACTTCTTGGGTTAAGCAACCGAAAATTTACCTGGTTCGCCGCTCAAATGCACATACTTTTTGCTTCATTCATTTTGGGTTGCCCCATGTTTGTTGTAATCATGGAAGTAATGGGTGCACGACGGACCCAAGGTGTTCGAAAGGCTATCATTTTATCAAATGTTTTTCTTGGCGTTCTAATAGGTGTTGTAATCGGAATTACATTTGAAGTTATTATAGGCATACACCATGGAGTTCTATTTGGCATGTGGTCCTGCGCCTTTGGAGCTCTTTTTGTAAGTTTTCTAAATTACTTTCATAAATGTATCAACTTAAAAGTTTCAGGAACAATTGGAGCCATTTTGGGAACAATCATGGCTTGTGTTTTAACTCCTGTTGAGACTTTACACACAGATGCAATTATTCTGGCCGTAGTTAATGGTGTTGTTGGGGGACTGCTAGCGAATGGGATTATGTTTGCTAAATCCGATTTTAAGTTCGAACGCCTAGCGCACGAAGTAACAAAAGTAATTGGCTTTGCATACAGTTTTACCGCGCTATCGGGTGGGTTATTCCTGTTTGTAATGTTGGTAATATACAGCGATTTTATCTCTTACCTTGTCGCTTCTTTTCCCGTTCTATTCATGATTGTTTACCCTACCCTGTTTATTCTAGAAACTATAGTCATGTATATTTATGTCTATTCGTGGGACCCATTAAATAAAAGTGATAAAAAGGGACGACACATTGTTTTAGGAGTCGTGCTTAATGTCTTAGGGTTATCACTGCTTGTAGCCTTGGATGGTCCGACTACATTTATGCAGACACCACCAGTACCATTAGACCAACTAACCAATATAAGTGAATGGAGTAAACTCACTAATGCTGCTTGGATGCCACTTAACTACCATAGATTGGTAGGAAATGGGACATTTGGAGGATATATGGTCTGTGTCATTGGAGCATACATGTATCTCTGGTCTGAAAAACAGGAAGAAAGAGAATACTATGATTGGGTAGGATATATCGGCAACCTAATTGGTGTCGCAATCATGATCCCACTGCCAGCAATGGGTTATATCTTTGTTAAAGAAATTTATCAGTACGATGCCACTATCGGCATGTATATCATGTCGGACCGAGAGTCCATGTTTATGCTAGTGCAGGGATTGCTGGTTGGAACCATGTTCAGTATGAGTAATATTTATATGTGGGTGAGTATGAAGCGCATCGAAAATGCAGAGCGTTTCTTTCCAGCGATGAAATTTGGTTTTGTCTTAATCGTAATTGCCGCAACCATATGGTTTACGCCGAGACGTTTTTTTGCAACCATGATGCCGGAACCAGGCATGGATGCTGGAATGGTGCTGCCTGATAACCTAGCCTTTCTAGCATTGATGATATCAAAAAATACAGCTGCCTTTGCTTTAGTTACAGTTACATTTGTCAATTATATCTTCTATACCATAGCCACTAAAACAGGGAAAGTTCACTACGGTAAGATTAATCCTCTGGGTGTATACTGTTTAATTTTTCTTGGTTTCGCGGATATCTGGCTTATGAGTTGGATGGGTACATTCCGTTCACTATCTCGAATGAATTGGCATATTTACAAAGTGTATAAAGATGTTACTCCAGAAAAATTCGCACCGACACTAGCGGAATCTGGTTTTCATGTAACTACCATCGTTTGGACATTTTTTATCATCATGACGTGCATTATCTGGCTTGGAATAAAATATCCAAAAACTAAGAAAAAAGAACAAGAAATTCATCAAGCTACGCCACAGATGGCAGAATAATTTTTAGGGAGCATGCACATGCAACAACCATCTTTTTTAAAAAATTTATCCGGGATGTTTCTAAAGTTTCTGCCGTTGGCGGTAGTTATTTGGTTTATTGTTGCCTGGTTCGAATTGCCCAGCACTGCCAGCTGGGGCTTTGCTGGTGTAGTGATGATGTATGCTTTTCTTTTATCATTACCACCTAAGAAAAAAAAAGAAATATCATTTAGCAGAAATATTGGTTTTAAATTACCAATCATATTAGTTATTGCTTCTACTATATGGTTTGTGGCAGGGAAGATGGGTTTCCCTATTTGGTGGCAGATAGAATTTGTTGCCTTTTCATTTGTTGGTCTATTTTATTTTGTTATTCTTGATACCAAACCAATTAAACCAGAAAAATCCCAACTAAGCGCTACATTTCGCCTTATAACAACCTATGCGCTAGCTTCTGGATTATTTATCACTATCACAGCCCAACTTCCGCAATTTAATCCGCAATTTGAAATAGAAAAACTTGAGAGACCCCCTATTAAATTGAGTGGACTAGCAGGACCCGAAGTTATCGCGGCTGGTCGCGAGGTTTTTTCTAATAATAAGTGCTTCAACTGCCACAAGGTTTTTTGGGAAGGAAATTCAGACCGAGGTCCTAACCTTGGAACTAAACAAATAGGATTATATTCAGAAGATTATATTAAAGAGCAAATAATTGAACCTCGTAAAAAGCAATCTCCAGGCTACGAGGACAAAAAATCAAAAAAAGCTATGCCTACATACTATGATGAGGATTTGAGTGAGGATGAGTTAGATGCTTTAGTGGCATACCTAAGAACTATGCGTAACCCTACAGCGATGCCAGTGGAAGGTAAGTTTCCAAATCAATGGACTTGGTGGGATGACCCTAAAATTCTTGAAGAAGGTAAAGTAGTATTTGAAGGAATGGAGCCCAATACTGATGGACTCAACTGTGCAGTTTGCCACGGTAAAGATGGAATTCCAATGATGACAGGTGCTTTAGATTTTCGTAATGCCGAAAATTTAGATACCGATAAAATGCCGGATCAGCTAAAAAGTGTCAAAATGGAAGACTGGCCTGATGCGCTATGGTATAAACGAGTTACTCGGGGTATTGATGGCACAGCGATGGCACCTTGGGGGATGATGTTCCAACATCTTTATCTATGGAAAGCTGAAGCCTACGCTCGAACTTTTCATGATCCTATAGATAAACGAGCAGAAAAAAGACCAGTACCTCCTGTTCCTACAAAGGAAGATATCGCAAATTGGACAACTGACGAGCTTTTTCTAGACCCGCTTCTCTAAAAAATCAATAATCTAAACCAATTAAAATCGGTCACATGAAGTGGATAGTTTTTTTATTCGCTATTCATCTGAAGAAACCTGTTAAAGTAGAACTAGTATTTATATCTCATGTTGGAGTGACTAATGAGCAAAGTTGATAAGCTATTAAAAGAAAATATATCGGATGATGGAACTATCATAAACCTTAGAGAAAAATTTTTAGGGATTAGAGGTATGATGGAGTTAGCAGAAAATCCAGCCTTAGCCAATGTTAAAGAGCTTATTTTAACTGGAAATCAGTGCGCAGATGAAGGAGCAGAGGCATTAGCTAAGTCACCTCATCTGGGTAATCTTGAGATGCTTAATCTAAATCATAATGATATTGGAGATGAAGGGGCTATTGCCATTGCTAATAGTGAAAATTTTCCAAAACTAAAATCGTTATCGATGTTTGGTAATGTTATCGGAGATGAAGGAGCGAAAGCATTTGCAGATTCTCCTCAAAGTAAAAAATTCATAAAACTCGACTTATATAAAAATCAAGTTACAGGAGACGGGAATAAACTAATCACCGAATCAGAAATGCTTAAAAACTGCGAAGAGTTAGAAATCTAAAAATTATAAAACCCTCCAACAATATTGGCCTACATAAAAAACAAAGCTACTTAGACTGTTCATTCCATTGGGAAGGTGTGTAGGCTTTTATTTGAAGAGCATGTATTAGTTTGGGTTGCCCATTAATCTGTTCATCCAAAGCGCTGTAAACCATTCGCATGCAGTCTATCAAATTAACATTTTCAAATTCTTTTGATACCACTCTCACAGAATAATGGCCTCCTCCACCTGCGGCTTTATGGCCTCGATGTAAGTGGCTATCATCAGTAATTTCAACATGCTCCGCAGATATTTTTTCTTTCAAAACTGTATCAATAACCTCAACTGTATCCATAGTTTATCCTTAGCTATTTAAATTGTAAATAAAACTACTACTTTGATTTTTTATGGGCCCCAAAATACTCCGGATCCGGAATACCAGAAATATCGTTTAACGACTTACCAAACCATACTTGTGTGTCATTTTCTTTTTCGCTAACCAGTCTTGTTCCACATTTAGCACATAGAGGGATTTTCCCCGAAATAAATTTTTTAATTCGATTTTTTACTTTGCACTCAGGGCAAGGTATAATACTGGAAATTGTTTGGTTCATAATTTATTTTAGCATTCTTTAATCAGTTGAAAATGGTTATAGGCGAATCATGATATTTCATTCTATAGGGAATCAATCAAAAAAAATGACTTTTTGGAATAAAGTAACGCTGGCCCTTTGGATTATCATTGGTTTTTCCCTATTATCTTTTTTCACGTTTACATTTTTCATAATAGCATTCGTAGTTGGAATAATAATATTCATTTTAAGGCTTTTTCTAAAAACTCGCCCTCCATTCAAGAATACACAGCAAACTAACACTAACCCGTTTGCTAATCAAAGAAACCGTTCAAATAATCCCAAGGATAGTGATATCATTGATATTTAAAACCTCGCTAGCTCACTTCTTCATAAACCCAATCCATTAAATTTTGTCCACTAGTTAATAATATACTACCTATTTTTACGCATTTATTTCATTAGCAATAATCCTTAAAACCTGTAGTAAAAAATAGATATTTAACTATAAATATATGAATTTAAACATATTTATATTATAAAAACATCTGAGATACCCGATAAGAATGGTTCAAATATTCTAAGCTTAAAATAGTACTTGTAATTCGAATCAGTAAAATTTAATCTATAAGTACATTTTAGACTATTAACTGGGGAGTGGTGGTCATGGAAACAAGTTCTACGCAAGGGTCTATTGGAGGTGGTCAAAGTGGAAACCTTAATAGCGACTTTAAAGTAGTAAAACAATTGGAAGCGCAGCATCAATCTAGCATAAAAAATCTTACACCAAACGCTAGTAAGGTAGCCGAAATGGGTGCCACATTTGACATGGGAACAGATCTTGGCATGAGTAAAGTCAATACCGGTGAGGCAGCTCAATTTAATTTTTCAGTTGCAGCTGGCAAAGGTGGCCTTGTTGACGAAGTGTTTTAGGATTATTCACCTTCACAACATTTAAAAGATTGATCCTCGCTCCAGTCAATTTTAATGTATTCCGGAAATTTCGTTTCACTATCAAAGTTTACAAGATCAAGCTGTTCGCATGTGAGGTTTTTAACACCGGTAAGGTCGGCTCCATGTAGAAAAGCGTCCTCTAGTTCCGCACCCTCAAGATTTGCACCCCTAAGATTGGCTTCACTCATTACCGCTCCTGTCATATCAGCATTGGTAAGATTGGCCGTACTTAAGTCAGCCTTTATTAGATATGATATACTTAGGTCTGCATCCGTTAAATCTGCGCCAGCTAAATTGGCACCCATAAGCTTCCTATTCCCCAAGTCTACACCTTGCAGGTTTTCTTTTTTGCCTTCAATTTCTTTTATAAAGAGTCTCCACTCTGGTAGCATCTAACCTCTCCATTATAAAAAATTGCTAAAAGTACCCTTTAATAATATATTTTGCGAGTCAACTTCATTAAATACTAAATAGAATTGATGGTTATTCCCAACTATTGAAACATTTAGCTGCTCTTTCAAATTGATTAACAGGAAATTTTTCAGTTTTTTCGGGGCCATCAGAGCTTGGGACTCTTGAAACCACAATATTTTTATCATGAAGTCCAGCATTTTCAATATATAAAGAAGCATTGCTCCCAATTACAAAACCGGTCCCTCTCATTAATTCTTCAAATAGCTCTTTAGGGGTATTTCCTATAGACATCCCATTTTTATTAATATATTTACTCACAACTTCTCCTAAGTTTAATAATAATTTTTTCTATTTTAATACATGCAAAGCTAAAAAATTAAAAATATTTTAAAAATACCCCGCTATCTTGACATTAACAAAATAGAATCTTATTTAAAACATATATCAATGGCTAACTAAAGTCATTTAATGGCTTTTTACTATAAATACCAAATAATTAGTTAATATTCGAAAGGACTGCACATTATGGGAAAAATTATAGGTATCGATTTAGGAACTACAAATTCAGTGGTTGCAGTAATGGAAGGGAGCGAACCTAAAGTAATTCTTAATGAAGAAGGGAGTCGTACCACCCCCTCCGTTGTAGCATTTACCAAAGACGGAGAAATTCTTGTCGGTCAAATTGCAAAGCGTCAAGCGATAGCTAACCCGGAAAATACTATTTTCTCAGTCAAACGCTTTATGGGACGTGCTTATGGTGAGGTTTCTGAAGAAATGAAAATGGTTCCGTATACCGTAGAAAAGGGAACAAAAAAAGAAGTTAAAATTAAAATTGGTGATAAAAAATATAGCCCTCCAGAAATTTCTGCAATGATATTACAGAAACTTAAAAAGTCGGCTGAATCCTATCTCGGCGAAACTGTTACAGAAGCAGTTATTACCGTTCCGGCATATTTTAATGATACTCAACGCCAGGCAACTAAAGACGCTGGTAAAATTGCTGGACTTGATGTAAAGCGAATAATAAATGAACCAACAGCTTCAGCTCTAGCTTATGGTCTTGATAAGAAAAAAGATCAAATTATTAGTGTCTACGATTTTGGAGGTGGTACTTTTGATGTATCCATCCTGGAAGTTGGGGACAATGTTGTAGAAGTAAAAGCCACTAATGGCGATACACATCTTGGTGGTGACAATCTAGATCAACGTGTTATTGACTGGTTAGTTACAGAATTTAAGAAGGACCAAGGAGTTGATCTCTCAAAAGACAATATGGCATTGCAAAGACTGAAAGAAGCAGCAGAAAAAGCTAAGATTGAACTCTCTACAACCAACGAAACTGATATAAACCTACCTTTCGTAACAGCAGATGCTAGTGGGCCGAAACATCTTAATATGAAACTCTCACGCGCTAAATTTGAGTCAATGGTAGATGACTTAATAGAAAGATCTAAAGTACCATGTAAAAATGCATTAAAAGATGCAAAACTTGATGCTAGCAAGATAAATGAGGCTGTACTTGTTGGTGGATCGACGCGAATCCCAAAAGTTGGTGAAGTTGTAAAAGAAATGTTTGGCAAAGAACCTCATAGAGGAGTAAACCCGGATGAGGTTGTTGCTCTCGGTGCAGCAGTTCAGGCTGGTGTTCTATCGGGTGATGTAAAAGATATTTTATTACTTGATGTTACGCCACTTTCTCTTGGGATAGAAACATTAGGGGGCGTGACGACAAAATTAATTGAGCGAAACACGACAATACCTACACGAAAGAGCGAAACATTCTCTACTGCTTCGGATAATCAACCAAGCGTTGAAATTAATGTTCTTCAAGGTGAGCGCGAAATGTCAAAAGATAATCGTTCACTCGGGCACTTCAATCTCGATGGAATTCCACCAGCACCAAGAGGTGTACCACAAGTAGAGGTAACGTTTGATATTGATGCAAACGGAATTATTAATGTGTCCGCTAAAGATAAGGGGACGAATAAAGAACAAAAAATTACTATCACTGATTCTACCGGACTATCGGACAGTGACATAGAAGATATGGTCAAAGACGCTGAAGCTAATGCCGATGCGGACAAAGAGCGTCGTGAGTCTATTGATGTAAAAAACCAACTCGACTCTGTTATATACGGGACCGAAAAAACTATCCGAGAAAATAAAGAAAAGCTATCTGAGGAGGATGTTAAAGCTACGGAAGAAGCAATTGAAGAAGCAAAAAAACACCTTGAGGGTACAGCTGAAGAAATGAAGGCGCAGATTGAAAAAGTTAATGAGGTTGCCCATAAACTTGCCGCAGCGATGTATGCAAAGACTCAAGCAGAGGGTGGTACAGAAGGTGGTCCGGAAGGTGACGCTCAGGGTTCAGATCAACCTGAAGGTGAAGGTAGCAAAAATCCAACAGATGAGGATGTGGTTGATGCAGAATTTGAAGACATTAGTAAAAAGTAATTGTTCCTAAGTATTAAGTAAAGTAAATTATCCCCCTCAGCTAGCATAGCTGAGGGGGATATCTTTGCTTCAAACCTTTACACTCATACTCAACAATAAATATACTATGGAAGAAAAAAACGATAAAAAAAAAAGATGTGCCGCCAAAAATGAAAGTAATGGATCAAAGGCATTGGGTTGACGAAGATGAAAATTCAGATAGCAAAGGTAGTTCAAAAGATGTAATAGAAGACCGGTTACCAAATTTTGTAGAACAACTAAAGCAAGATGCTGAAGAGAAAGATAAACGACTACGCGAGTACATTTCTGCATATAAAGATAAAAATGCAGAAAATGATGAATTTAGAATCCGACTACAAAAAGAAAATGAAACAAGGCTAGACCAATTTAAGGCCATTCTTTTTGCTAAATTAATACCAATACTCGATAATCTAAATCGAGCAGCTCAATCAGCCTCGCAAACTAAAGACCTTAATTCACTTCAAGAGGGTATCGACCTAGTTATAAATCAATTTATTCGGGAGCTTAAAGATAACGGAGTAGAGCCTATCACATCAGTTGGTCAAAAATTTGATCCAAAAGCTCACGAAGTATTTCTAACAGTCGAAACCGAAGATGCCACTCAAGATGAAATGATCATTGAGGAACTTGAACCTGGATATAAATTCAAGGAAAAATTGATCAAGGCCGCTAAAGTTAAAATTGCAAAGCTCAAAAATTAAAGGATCTTATGAGTCAACGAGACTACTATCAAGTTTTAAATGTAACCCAACAAGCATCAGAATCAGAGCTAAAGAAAGCCTATCGCCAATTGGCGATGCAGCACCATCCAGATAAAAATCCCGATGATCAAGCTGCTGAAGAAAAATTTAAAGAAGCTGCTGAAGCATATGAAGTATTAAAAGATCCTAAAAAGAGACAGATATATGATCAGTTTGGTCATGAAGGACTAAAAGGTAGAGGAGCTAATGGGTTTGACGATGTTGCTTCATCTTTTGGTGACATCTTTCAGGATTTTTTTGGGGGTGGTGGTCGTCAACAAGAACAAACTGGGGCTGATCTAAGATTAGACGTTACCGTATCATTTGCAGAAGCTGCCTTCGGTACCGAAAAAAAGGTGGAAATTAGAAAGAATGGTAATTGTAGTACATGTAATGGGTCGGGTGCAAAAGCAGGAACGCACCCAAAAACTTGCTCTACCTGCCGAGGAACAGGCCAGGTAATACGCTCTCAAGGATTTTTTAATATGGCATCACCTTGCCCTCACTGCGA
>Ga0114997_10001625_pt1 | contig 18447 bp, 18 predicted proteins | sample ArcticOcean_MG_C_2_FD_87045 | JGI IMG/M metagenome (GOLD analysis project Ga0114997, IMG submission 87045) | Marine microbial communities from western Arctic Ocean - ArcticOcean_MG_CB4_136 | ecosystem: Environmental > Aquatic > Marine > Oceanic | place: Arctic Ocean: Canada Basin | collected...
AGGTGCAAATTCACTATAGAAATTTGCGGTTAACGTTATTCCTTTTTGATTTGCATATTCCAGCATTTTTTTTGGAGATCTAATGTCGTTACCAAGAAAATAACAAACCAAGGCTTTATGTTTCTTTTTTATGAAGCTAAATTCAAAATTTCTGTTATCGATATTATCTAGTAGAAATCCAGGACTATGAACATATATAAAGCCCTTTGCTTCATTTAATAGTCTGCCGAGTAAAATTGGTCCAACTATTAATCTCAAGACTTTTAAAATGAAATTAGAATGCTCTCCTAATTTAAAACTATATTTAAAGTCATAGAACTTATGGCCATATAGCATGACAGAATATGAGTCAGGTATGCTGCTTGAAAGGTGCTTTAAATTTGAAGCTACTTCATTTACTCCTACAACCCAGCTAATATTCCTTTTGGGTAAAAAATAAAAGCAATAATAGCTTATGATAAGTAAAGGCTTCTGAATGAAAAGAAATAGAAATGAACTAAGACCAAGATTCATAAAAGTTTTTTGAATTGAGCTGGACTTCCTGCCCACAATTCATTTGAGGGTATGTCATTTAAAACAACCGAACCCATGGCTACAACAGACTCATTGCCTATTGTTATGCCATCTTTGACAGAAGAATTTGCCTAAATTGAGGCACCTATTCTAACCTCATCAGCTATAAATGTATCTTCTAAAAAACCCCTATTGATGACGACTTTATCCTCTAATCTTACCCTGGACCCAATCAACACTTTTTTAAAATGAGGCCTATCGACCCAATTCTGAGAAGCATCTTTAATAGCTCCAAGAGCATCTCCGCCGACAGAGATACCAGCCTGAATTATCGTAAAGTCACCTATGATACAGTTATCGATAATGCAACCTGGTCCAATAGAAACGTTTGATCCGATAACCACATTGGGGCCAATAAATGTAAATGGATCAATTGTTACTTCCTCCCCAATAGATATTCCAGAAGAAATATAAGCTTTATCGGATATAAAACTTTCTTTTATTTCTTTGAACAATGTAGCAATTTTATAGAAACTTATTTCAGGATTTTCAGTAAATAAAAAATTTCCATGTATTCTTACTTCCTGCCTGGCACTAATTGGTAAAATAACTAGATTATTCGAGTCAGCAATAGTTGATAAATTATTAGATTCATAGTTTCTTAAGAAAAAGAGATTATTTTGATTAGAAAATTTATTGAGAGATGCGGGTCTAAATAATTTTAATTCTGAAGATCCTGAGTATATATAATTAATTTTTTCGTTTTCTAACAGCTTCTCTACTTCTTGAATTGTTACTTCATTCATAATTCTAGCTGCTCCAAATCTTCATCAAAAAAATAAAGTATTATTTGTAATTTAAATAATTATTATCGTTATATAGAAGATTTAATAGAACTAATAACTCTTTCAACATCTAGGCCTTCAAAGCATGGAAAGCTTATAACGTCTCTATCAAGAATTGAGGCGCAAGGATTTTTTATTCCATATTTTTTAGAGAAATACCCTAACTTACTCAAGCAGTAAGTTCCAATAGTGGTTTCTATACCTTGGTCTCTTAGAGATAGAACTAGATCATCTCTGTTAACTTCAGAGGGTGTTTTAAAAACTAAAGATTGGATGTTGTGCCTAACTTCTTTATTACATAATTGAGGTTCAAAACCTAAAGTAGATAATTCTAGAGAATATTTTTTTTGAATATTTATCCTGTCATCAATTATTTCTTCCAATTTTAAGAGGCCATTCCTGACCATAACGGCTTGGAGTTCTGAAAGCCTAAAATTATAACCATAGTCTTCAAACTCTTGCCTGTGCTTATTAAAACCAGTTACTCCATGAGAAAGTTTTATTTCTAACCAGTCAGCCCAATCCTTATTATTTGTAGTTATAGCACCTCCTTCACCAGCACAAATTAATTTACGAGGATGGAAACTAAAACACGTTAGGTCTGCTATTGAACCGCATTTTTTTTTACTCTCTGAGCTGCCAACAGCGCATGCAGCATCTTCAATCAAAGGTATGTTATTTTCTAAGCAGATAGATTTTATTTCACTTAAACCAGAAGGATTGCCTAAAGCATCAACAAATATGACGGCTTTTGTTTTTGAAGATATTAATTCTTTTAACTTTTCTGGATTCATATTAAAAGTTTCTATATCCACATCAACAAAAACTGGGGTAGCACCCAAATCCTCTACAACATTAGCTGTAGCAGGATAAGAGTAATCAGAAATTGCAACTTCGTCTCCTTCTTTGACATTAAGAAGCTTTAAACACAACCACAAAGCAGTTGTTGCTGATGTTGTAAGTGAGCAAAAATCTGAACCGACATAATTTGCGAATTCTTTTCGTAACGCCTTTACGTTCTTTCCATTAGAAAACATTCCAGAAGAAAAAACTTCTTTAAATTGGTCTTCTACTTCATCGAAAGCTATATAAGGTCTAATAAGTTTAATGTCCATATGCTAAATTTTTATATTCTCATTATACCAGCGAACTGTCTCTTCTAAACCTTCTTCAAAAGGAGTAAGTTGGTAGGAAATTAAACTCTTAATAAGTTCATTGCTTGCCTTATGGCACTCGACATCGGCCGCTCTTCTAGGCTTAGAAATAATCTCACCTTCATAATTCATCAATTTGCAGATCTTATTTATTAGAACAGATACAGAAACTTGATTATCAGTAGAAATGTTGACAGATTGAGCGGGCTTCATAACTTCGTAAAGATTAATTACAGCATCAACAGTATTTGAAACATGAATAAAATCTCTACTTTGATGACCTGTCCCATGGATTTCAGGAGGAATGCCTTGAAGAATCCTAGCTATAGTTAGAGGAATAATCCCTGCTAAAGAGCCTTTATAGTTCTGCCTTGGTCCATAATTATTAAACGGTCTAACGATAAACGAATCCAAATCAAACATATTTACGTAACTCTCTAATGCCATATCTGCAGCAGATTTTCCTGCAGCATAGGTGGTGGTTGGCTTTGTGGGGTGCTGCTCATCCATGGGCTCATAAACAGCTGTTCCATATACTTCTGAAGTAGAAAAATGGCATAAACTTTTAAAATGTCCTTTTCTTTGAAGTTCTAATAAATTTAAGATTACTTTTACATTTGTAGAAAAGGCATTGGAGGGATTTATAAAAGAATAATTAAGGGCCTTAGTAGCACAATTAAAAACCACATCAACCTGATGTCTATCAAAAATATAACCCAAAGAACTAGAGAATTCAGCATCATCATTATAAAAATGCACTAATTTGCTATTCAAAGCTTGTGAAATATTATCCTCAGAGCCTAGAAAAAGATTATCTAAGATAATAATCTCTTTAGCCTTGCAAGTTATTAAGCTGTCAACTAAATGGCTTCCAATAAAACCCGCTCCCCCAACAACAAGAACAACTTGATTTGATAAACCGGCTCTATAACGAGGCATTTAAAATTCCTCTTCTTATTTCTTCACACACCTCTGCGGCAGCTAAAGCAGAATTAGCATCAGGATATGTGGTATCTTTTTCATCTCTGCATAAAGCTATAAATGTTAAGAGTTCCGATAACAAAGCCTCTTGTTGACTCACTTCTATTATCTCTTCCGTGGTAGATATAACATAAGGCTTCCCTTCTTCCGCTTTAATAGTAGATTGACGGCTTGATATAAGCTCCCTTCTAAAAAGGTCACAGTCTATATACCTATCAAAGCATGTTGCTTGTATTTTTCTTATCTTTTTGTCTGTTATCCTACTGGCTTGTATCCGCGAAAGTTTGTTGTTTTGGTGAACAATCATTGCAGAGGCAAATTCAATACAGTTGTTTCTTACAATACCTTGAGAATCAATTTTTTTTGCGGGCCCGTTAAGATACAGAGATAGGTCAATATCGTGAATCATCAGATCATACACTACATCTGTATCTAAAATTCTATCCAGCTTATTTGTTCTTTGAAAATCGATAGAAATTACTCCCTCACTCTCGCCAAGAATAGAGTGGAGTCCTATTAAGCTTGGATTAAACCTTTCTATAAAGCCTACCTGAATTTTTATATCCTCCTTATCTGCAAGATCTACTATTTCTTTACTTTCCCTGATGTCACTTGCCAAAGGCTTTTCTACGAAGATATTGTTAACTTTCCCTTCAAATCTTTTGATTAAATCAAAGTGAGTTGAAGTAGGAGTAGCTATAATTACTCCGTCTACTTTTTCTATTTCTGAGACAGGGTCAGTTACATATTTTAAATCGTACTTTTTAGATACTTCTAACAATTTTTTTTCATTAGAGTCAGAGATAAAACTTATCTCTACTCCTTTAATCATATTTAATATTCTTAAATGATTACTCCCCATACTTCCAAGTCCGACCAATCCAATTTTTATAACGGAAGAGTTCTGAATAGAATTCATGATCTTTTGCCCTCTTTATTAATTTTATAAAGAAACCTTGCTGGATTTCCTGCAACCAAACTGTAAGGTGGAACATCTTTAGTTACAACTGATCCAGCAGCTACCATTGCAAATTTTCCTATTTTAACCCCGCAGATAATAGTTGAATTAGCTCCAATGCTTGCCCCCTCTTCTACAAAAGTTTTTACAATCGTCCAGTTATCATTAAAGGCCCTGGGAATTAGATCATTTGTAAAAGTTGCATTAGGTCCAACAAACACTCTATCACCCAAACTAACCCCACTATAAACAGAAACACCATTTTGAACTTTACAGCCTTCTCCTAATTCAACACCATGATCTATATAGACATCTTTTGAGATAATGCAATTCCTTCCAATAACTGCATTTTCTCTAACCTGAACATTAATCCATATTTGAGACCCTTCCCCTATTACAGCTGAATCAGCAACTCTAGCGCTAGCATCAATATATATTTTTTGATTGGACATTTAGCTACTTAATTTTCCATCTTTTAGTTTGTAAACTCTGTCACATCTATCAATAACAGTAAGTCTATGGGCAATAATAAGAATTGTTTTTGATCCTTGTAAATTTTCTACAGCAGTCATGATACTTTCTTCTATTTCCACGTCTAGGGCACTGGTAGCTTCGTCCATAATAAGTATATCAGGGTCATTATAAAGAGCCCTTGCTATTCCAATTCTTTGCTGTTGACCGCCAGATAATCGCACTCCTCTTTCACCTACCATTGTATCAAGACCTTCATCCAGATCTCCTATGAGTTCTGAAAGACTAGATGCATCTAAGGATTTTTTAATAGCATATTCATCAATTTCTTCTGGTAGAAGACCAAGAGCTATATTATTCCTTATAGTATCATCAGAGAGGTATATGTCCTGTGGAATGAAACCTATTTTACTTCTCCATTTACCAATATCTTGATATATATCATTTCCATTTGAACAAATCTTTCCTTCACTTGGTTTTAAGAGGCCCAATAATAAATTTATTAAAGTGCTCTTTCCGGCCCCGCTACTCCCTGCAAAACCAATAACCTCTCCTTCTTTGATATTAAGATTGAGACCATCAATAGTTCTTTTATTCTCTCCTGGAAAACTAAAACTTAAATCTTTTGCAATGACCTCTCCTGAAAATTTTAATTCTTCTTCAGAGGAAATAACTTCTTCTTCGCGGATTGCTTCAATAATCGCCACTTCATTAGTTAAGTTTTTTAAAACTGGCTTTGCATATTTAATATTTTGCCATCCGTTAACAAGCTTTGAAAAAGAAGGCATCAGTCTATAAGCTGCTGTTGCAAAAACCGCCAAGATTGGAATCACAGCAGCACCCGTCTGCTCTTGGAGTAGCATTGCAATTACTAAAGTCACTATACCAAGAATTACCATAGCCTCCATCCATAGTCTTGGAATTGCTTGGAGGAAGCCTTGTTTAAAACCTACTTCTGCACTTACTTTATTATGTTCTTTATAATTTAATACAAAATTAGGAGTTCTGCCTAGAATTATTAAGTCCTTTATAGATCCTAGACCTTGCTGTATGTGTTGGATACGCTTTCCTTCGTGGAATTCTCGAAGTTCTCCCCACTTCTCCACCCTAGATCCTGTTAATTTCATAAAAATTAATCCGGAAATAGTTATAACGCTCAAAACAACCATCGAACCCAGTGGCTCTATGTAAGCAAGCAAGCTTAAAACTCCAAACATTATTAAGCCTTCTGTAACCACCCAGATCATTCCTACTAATCCAGAAATATAAATAGCTACTTCTGTTGTTGCATTCCTTATCAACTCAGAAGAATTTCTTGAAACATGGAAAGAGTAAGGCTGATGTAAATAACCCGCAACCAATTTAAGAGATAAATATTGTTGGACATTAAAAATAAATGCAGTTTGTCTGTGGGCTAGAAGCCCCATAAAAATTATCTTTAAGAAGTAAATAAGTACAATTGCAAGAAGACCAAGTTTTACAACACTGTCCTGATCAGGATTTCCAAGGAAATCTACAATCTCTAATCCTATCGGATAGCTTAAAAAAGTATCATAATCTAACAAAATAGTTAGAGCAGGAAGAATTAGACCAATACCCAAGGTCTCAAGCAGCATCCCTATGAATATATACAAAATGAGCCAGGATGCCTTAACCTTTTGACTGGAGCCAAGCAATGAAAAGCCTATTCTAAAATCATTCATTTAAAACACTAATTTATATATTTAACTTACCTCTTCAATAACAGCATCAATAATATATTTTTGATCTGTCTTATCTAAATAAGGATGCATTGGTAGGCTTATAACTTGATCTGATATTGCTTCAGTTATTGGGAAATCTTTTTCCTGATAAGATAAATCTGAAAAAACAGGTTGAAGATGCAAAGGCCTAGGGTAATATATTGCAGTAGGAATTCCTTTTTTTTGAAGACCTAATTGAAGTTTCTCTCTATCCTTAACTCTAATAGTGTATTGCGCGTATACCGAAGAATTCGTCTCCATTATCGTAGGTGTTATAACATAACCTTTTAAAGCTTCATCATATATCCTTGCTATTTCTTGCCTAGATAAAATCTCCTCTGGAAAAATTTCTAGTTTTGTAAGCAGTATTGCTGCTTGCATTGTATCAAGCCTTCCATTGATCCCTTTTATAGTGTGGATATATTTTTCGCTCTGACCATGCACCCTTATTTGAGCCATAGTATTTGCTAGCTCTTGATCATTAGTAAATAGAGCTCCACCATCACCATAACCACCTAGAGGTTTAGCCGGAAAGAAACTTGTAGATCCTACATCAGATAAATTGCATGACAGTTTTTCCTTATATGTCGCTCCAAAAGATTGCGCAGCATCTTCTATCACAAATAAGTTATGCTTTCGTGCAATTGCATTTATTGCATCCATATCTGAACATTGCCCAAATAGCCCAACAGGCATTATTGCCTTAGTTTTATTGGTTATAGAGCTCTCAATTTTTTTTGGGTCTATGTTGAAAGAAGACTCATTTATATCCACAAAAACTGGTTTAGCACCTAAGAGCTTTATAGTCTCAGCTGTCGCAATATATGTGAATGGAGTAGTTATAACCTCATCTTCAGGTTCTATCCCTAAGGCCATCATAGCTATAGTTAAGGTATCTGTTCCGCTGCTAGCGCTAATACAGTACTTCACACCTACAAAATCAGCCAGCCTAGCTTCAAGTTCTTTTACCTCAGGACCTAATATATATTGTCCATGGTCAAGAACTTTTTTCAGATTATTTTCAAGTTTAATTCTTATTTTCTTTTGCTGTTCTTGTAAATCAATAAAGTCCATTATTTATAAGCCTCCCTTAATTTATCAATAATATTTTTTGCTGTTTTTCCATCTCCATAAACCTCTAAGTTGTTCTCTAGAGGTGGTTGATTCAAAAAGCCAATGTAAGCATCAAAAATTTTATCAGAGTCGGCTCCTACAATTTTATTCCCACCTTCTTTCACTGTTTCAACCCATTCAGTTTCATCGCGTAAAGTGATGCAAGGAGTAGAGAAAAAGAAAGCTTCTTTTTGAACTCCTCCTGAATCAGTTAGTATTACTTTAGATGATTCTTCAAGGGTTATCATGTCAAAATAAGATACAGGCTCTATTACTTTTAAACCTGTAAGTAAGTCTATTAAATTATTATCCTCCAAGGCTCTCCTTGTTCTGGGATGTAGAGGGATAACTACTCTATCTAAATCATTGATTTTTAAGATGCCCTCAATAATTTCAGCGAGACGTAAAGGGTTGTCAGTATTTTCTGCCCTATGGAATGTGGCAAGAACAAAATTATTTGCTACGAGGTCGTTATCATCAAGTATCTGAGAGTTATTTAAAGCAATTTTTTTAAACATTAAAGATGCATCCAGCATTATATCTCCAACTACGTACACTCCTTGAGTAATTCCTTCTGAAATAAGATTCTTTACTGATTCTTGGGAAGGACAAAACAAAAGATCAGACAGCCTATCTGTTATTATTCTATTGATTTCTTCTGGCATCTTCATATTGAAAGACCTCAAGCCCGCCTCAACATGAACAACTGGTATATTTAATTTTGAGGAACATAATGCCCCGGCTAAGGTTGAATTTGTATCTCCATAAAGAAGAACACAGTCAGGACTCTCATCTAATATTATTTGTTCTAGTTTTATTAGTATTGTCCCTGTTACAAAAGCTTGACTCTTACCTCCAGCTCCTAAATTATATTTTGGTTTAGGGATAGAAAGTTGATCAAAAAAAATGTCCGACATATTTAAATCGTAATGCTGACCGGTATGTACGATTACTTCTTCTATAATTAGATTATTTTCATATCCTTGATTTTCTTTTAACAGCTCATTGGAGAAAGCGGCTGCTTTTATAAACTGAGGCCTAGCTCCTATTACTGTTAGTATCTTCATTTAAGCTCTAAAGATCTTACCTTCTACAGGATTGTAAACGCCTCTAGTATCAACAATAGTTTTAGAGTTATTTTTAATATCTTCCCAAGCAAACTTGTCATGATCTGTTGTAATAAGAACACAATCATAAGCCTTAAGTGTTTCTTCGCTAACTTCAATACTTTTAAGATTGAAATTATATTGCCTAAGCTCTGGTAAAACAGGGATATGAGGATCTGAATAATCTACTTTCGATCCCAGGTTTTTAAGAGAAGAAAGTATTTCTAACGCTGGTGATTCTCTTAAATCATCAATATTCTTTTTATAAGAGAGACCCAAAACAAGAATTTTAGAATTGTGAAAATCTTTATCCAAGCTGTTTAATGCTAACTTAACTTTAGAGACAGTAAAACCTACCATGCTATTATTAACTTCACCAGCCAGCTCTATAAACTTTGTATTTATTCCAAATTCTTTGGCCTTCCACGTCAAGTAGAAAGGGTCAATTGGTATACAATGGCCTCCAACTCCTGGTCCAGGGTAAAAAGGCTTAAACCCAAACGGCTTAGAAGCTGCAGCATTTACCACTTCATAAATGTCTATATCCATTTTATCTGCTACAACTTTTAACTCATTAATTAGTGCTATATTTACAGCCCTATATGTATTTTCTAATATCTTTGCCATTTCTGCTACTTTGGTAGAGCTTACTGGTATTACTTTATCTATTATCTGACTATATAAAGAGATACCAACCTCTAAGCATTCTTCTGTTACACCGCTGCATAACTTTGGAATTGTGTCATTCTCAAATTCTTCATTACCAGGGTCTTCCCTTTCAGGTGAATAAACTAGAAAAATATTTTTACCAACAGTCCATCCTTGAGATTCTAAGAGGGGTCTCAACAATTCTTCTGTTGTGCCTGGATAAGTTGTGCTCTCTAAAGATAAAACTTGGTTTCCTTTAAGGTGAGGAGCTATTTTATTTAACGAATCCATTACAAAGCTCAAATCAGGTTCTCTATTTTTATCTAAGGGCGTAGGCAAGCAGAAAATAACTGCATCTGCTTCAGAAACGGCACTGAAGTCTGAACTGCAATAAAATTTTTCTTCTTCTATAAGATTGGGAATTTGCTTGAGATCTATATGCTCAATATAGGATTTACCTTCCCTAATTTTTTTTAGCTTTGTAAGGTCGATATCCAATCCCAACACAGAATATCCCTTTCTTAGGAAGCTCAAAGCCAAAGGCAGTCCAACGTACCCCAAACCTATAATTGATATAAGAGCATCTCTTGATTCAAGTTTATTAATTAATTGATTCATAATTATATTTATTGGAGCAATCTCTTATTGTCAGAGAAGGGGCTAGCCTATTTCTAATTTATTTCCGGATAAAATATATTTTTCATTTGTAAGAGGACAAAAGGCCTCTGCTTTGCCTGATAAAGGCAGGTCAAGCCTTCCTCCATTTTTGCTCATCCAACCTACTTGTTTTGCTGGCACTCCTACCATCAAAGCATAGTCTAGAACACTACTAGTGATTACTGCACCTGCCCCAACAAAAGCATACTTACCTATTGTATTACCGCACACTATTGTGCAATTAGCGCCCAAAGAGGCTCCTTCTCTAATTAACGTTTTCTTATATTCTTCCTTCCTTGAAACTGAAGACCTTGGATTGCTTACATTTGTAAAAACCATTGACGGTCCGCAGAAGACATTATCTTCTATTACAACGCTATCATAGATAGAGACATTATTTTGGATCTTTACGTTATTTCCAATGACAACATCATTTGCCACGTAAACATTTTGTCCAATAGAACAGCTTGTTCCAATTCTGGAACCACTTGAAATATGTACCCAATGCCAAATTGAAGTTTTATCTCCAATCAACGCGCCGTCATCAACAATTGCTGTTTCATGTATAAACATCAACTAATTATATATTGAGTGGAAACTTAATTGTTCTTTTCTCTAGTGAAGATTCTTGTATTGCAGTTATTATTTCAAGAGATTTAATAGCCTCAAGACCCGACACAGCATTATTAGTTTTTCCTCTCAGGCTTTTAGCAACAGCCTCATAATACATTTCATGCCCATAGCTCTTGCTATCAAAAAATTTTTTGTTTGAAGAATCAATTGAAGAATTAGCTTTTTTATTCTCAAATTCCCACTTCTCTATTACATCTAAAGATTGACCACCTATCTTAACTGTACCTTTTTCTCCAATTACAGTTAATGATGTCTCTAAATTGCTGGGGTATGTCAAGGTAGTCACACTCATGGAACCCAGGATATCTTGTTGGAATTTGAAATTAACTACGCCAGTATCTTCTGATTCAATTGATCTTCCTAAGGTTCCCGTATAAGCATGCAGCTCTTCAGGCCTGCCAAAAAGCCAAGACAAAAGGTCTACATGATGGCTGGCCTGATTCATAAAAGAACCTCCGTCTAGATCTTTAGAGCCCCTCCAATCTGATTCATCATAATAACTTTGGGGTCTTGTCCAAAAAACATTAGCATGAAAAAGGAAAATCTTACCAAAATATCCTTCCTCTATAGAGGATTTGAGAGCCTTCAAGAGAGGGTTAAACCTGATTTGTTTCACAACAAATAGATTTATATTATTCTCTTCACATGCATTGACCATTTTATTGGCGTCTTCAAGAATAAGGGCCATCGGTTTTTCTGTAAGCACATTAATACCTTTTTGAGAGGCTTCTATAGTTTGAGCTGGATGAAATCCACTGGGTGTGCAGAGAATGACTAATTCTAAGTCTTCTTTGTCTAACATTGAGGTGTAATCATCATAGCTAGAAACTTTAAATTCTCTTGCTACTTCTTTTACTAGCTCTGCATTTTTATCACAAACTGCAACTAACTTTATCGTGCTTAGATTTTTTTTTATGGCGAATAAATGATTCTTAGAAATACTGCCGCAGCCAACCAATCCACAACGGATCATAGTTTCTTGTTTCATAAGATAAATTAGATTTAAGTAAGAGTTCTCATAAGCTTTCAGCCACTAAATATTCTAGGTAACTGCCATAATCAGTGCCATTCAAAGATTGTGCTTTATTCCTTAGTTTTTCTGCGTCAATCCATTTGTTATAAAATGCAATCTCTTCTAGACAAGCAATCTTTAAGCCCTGCCTTTGCTCAAGAGTTTGGACAAACTGACCAGCTTCTAGAAGAGCATCTTTATTACCCGTATCCAACCAGGTAAAGCCCCTCCCCAGGTTAATTGGTGTAAGATTATCTTCTTTCAGGTAAAGATTATTTAAATCAGTAATCTCTAATTCTCCTCTAAGGGAAGGTTTTATAGTTTTCGATAGCTCCACAACCCTTTCATCGTAAAAATAAAGACCAGTTATGGCTAAATTACTCTTAGGATTATTTGGTTTTTCGCTTATTGAAATAGGTTTATCATCTATATCTATCTCAAGAACTCCAAAATTCTCAGGATTACTAACATGATGTGTAAAAACTGTTGCTCCTTTTGAACTGTTTGAAGCCATAGTTAGCTTTTCAGAAAAACTCTGACCATAAAAAATATTATCACCCAAGATAAGTGCAACTTTTTTATTAGATATAAAACTTTCTCCAATTATGAAAGCATCGACCAAGCCTTTAGGCTTATCTTGACATTCATATGTAATCTCAATTCCAAAGTCTGAGCCATCTCCAAGAAGTCTTTTGTAGGCCGAAAGATCTCTGATATTAGTTATAACCAATATTTCTCTTATTCCTGCCAACATCAAAACAGAAATTGGGTAATAAATCATGGGTTTGTCATAGATCGGGATGAGGTGCTTAGAAACCCCTAAAGTTATAGGATATAGTCTAGTACCAGAACCTCCCGCCAGGACTATTGCTTTACTTGTTTTGGTCATTTTTGTTATATAAAATTATTAAGTAAGAGTTTTGCTTACCCAAGATAAATTATTTATGTACCAGTTTATAGTCTTATTCAATCCAGTATCAAAAGATTCTTTAGGTATCCAGCCAAGTTCTTCTTTTATTTTTGTGCAATCTACTGCGTACCTCTGATCATGACCGGGCCTATCATCTATATGTGTTATCAAATTAAAATAGCTAACAACGCCTTTGGGTTTATTAATCTCAAAATTTTCAAGGATTTCGCATACCTTATTTGCAAGTTCAATATTAGAAATCTCATTCCCTCCTCCAATAATATAACTTGAACCTACTGAGCCTTTAGTTGCTATTTTCATTAATGCCCTTACGTGATCATCTACAAAAAGCCAATCTCTGATTTGAGTACCAGTCCCATATATAGGGATTTCTAATCCACTAATCGCATTGAGAACAATAACAGGGATTAATTTTTCAGGGAATTGATAAGGGCCATAGTTATTTGAGCAATTTGAGATCAGAATAGGAAGCCCATATGTCCTGTGCCACGCTCTCACTAAGTGATCAGAACTAGCTTTAGAAGCAGAATACGGAGAGCTGGGTGCATAGGGATTTGATTCAGTAAAATAATCTTCTTTTCCTTCTAAATCTCCGAAAACCTCATCCGTAGATATGTGCAAGAACCTGAAGTTTTCGGCCTTGATGCCCTTTAAGTTTTGCCAATATTTTCTTGAAGCTTCTAGTAAAGAGAAAGTTCCTAGTATGTTTGTTTTTAAGAAATTCACAGGAGAATCAATAGATCGATCAACATGTGATTCTGCAGCCAAGTGAATTATTAGATTGGGTTTAAAAGAATTCATTAAATTCTCCATCACATCTTGATCGCAGATATCTTGCTGTATAAATTGATAGTTAGTATTCATTAACTCTGTAGGTATAGAATTTAAATTACCCGCGTAAGTTAAATTATCAATATTCATAATGCTTGTATTCTCTTCTTGCAGAAGCTTTCTCACTAATGCGCTGCCAATAAAGCCAGCTCCACCAGTAACTATTACTCTTTTTTTTAACATTAGAGTGTTTATAAAAGTTTAGTTATTCCTCTTTAAGAGAGTTAAGAAAAGAAACAATTAAAACTATAATTAAAGAAAGAATACCTCCGATAAGAGTACCAACTAAACATATAAAAGCTCTGTTTGGCTTTGTTTTTTGTTCTGGAACAAAAGCAGGGTCTATAGTCTGTAACATATATTCTTCTTTAACTTCAGCTAGCATTACTACCTGAATTTGAGATTGCATAACACGTGAAAGAACTTCTTTCATACTCTGCAAACGAGTAATGCTAAGCTTGTCCTGTAAATATGAAACTGCAGATTCTGCTTCCTTTAGATCTTGTTCTTTCATCGCTATATTTATATCCGCAATAATTAAATCAATCCATTCTTTTGCTAGATCAGGCGAAAAATATTCTATAGAGATAGTTATAAAACCAGTAATTTTACTTTTTGAGATGGAAAGAATGCTTGAGAAATGATTATAAACTTGAACTGAAGATGGTCTTTTAGAAATCCAAGTCTTAGCTTCTTCATCATAAATCGCAGGATTGATAATCAACTTCCTTGTAGCCCTATCCCAATCATTTGCTGCCATTAAAGGAACTAGCAAGTTATATTTTTGTACAAAATTCTCTATAAATTTTCTAGATTTCACTATCTCCATTGCAAGTTCTGACCTATCACCAGATCCCCCTTTAACAGAAATTCCAGCAAACTGTGCTAAGGAAGATAGGCCTGAACTATTTATTGAGCCAGATGAGTTGTTATCAAAATGAGCTACCAAGCCCTTGGATGTGTAAGTGTTAGGAATAGAAAGAGAATAAAGAACAGATGCTAGGGCAAACGAAGCTGTTATAAATATAATTAATAACTTATGCTTCCAGAATAAGTTGAATAAAGAGAATAAATCCATAACTTCAGAAGAAGAATCATTATTTAATATTTGTGTTTCTTTCATTAATAGCTCCTAAGGGACAATTTTTTAAATTACAAACGGCGAAGAGAATCTTATATTGGAATTTTTTTTCCATTTAACAATGTTCTAGTTCGTGCCTTCTCTTCCGTATCTGTCTTTATATCTTACAATATCATCTTCTCCAAGATAATCACCACATTGCACTTCAATAAGCTCTAGGCTGTCTGTACCAAGATTTTCTAAAGAATGAATCTCATTTTTAGGAATAAAGACAGATTGATTTTTCTCGAGAGGAAAAGTTTTTTCGCCCTTTGTAACCATAGCACTTCCAGAAACAACTACCCAGTGCTCATCTCTTTGATGATGTTTTTGTGTACTTAACTTTGCACCTGGTTTTACAGTGATACGTTTGACTTGATATCGTTCGCCCTTATCAATTAAATCAAATTTTCCCCATGGTCTATAGACCTCGCTAGAAAGCTGCCACTCGGTTCTCGATTCATTCTTTATTTTTTCAGCAATAACTTTTACATTCTGTTCGCTATCTTTATGGGCTACTACCACAACATCCTTGGTTGACACAATTATTAAGTCATCAACACCAATAGCAGCGACTAATTTCCCATCTGTTCTTAAATAGGAGTTATTTGTTTCATGAAGTACAACATCGCCATGAGTAGCGTTACCGTTTCCGTCTTTATCACTAATATTCCACAAGGAAGACCAAGAACCTATATCACTCCATCCTACATCCATTGGAACAACAACCGCTTCTGTAGTTTTCTCCATAACAGCATAATCAATAGAATCACTTGGGCATGCATCAAATGCTGCTTCATTTACTCTTAAAAAGTCATTATCTTTTGAAATATCTTTCATTGATAACTGACAAGCTTCATAGATATCAGGACTGTGATTTTTAAGTTCCTCCATATAGCGACTAGCCTTAAATAGGAACATACCACTATTCCAGAAATAATCGCCTGATTCAAAATACTCTTTGGCGACTTCAATAGAAGGTTTTTCAACAAAAGCTTCCACAGAAAATCCTGTGTCCAGAGATACACCTTTTTTTATATAGCCATAACCTGTATTAGGCTCACGGGCTACGATGCCGAAGGTAACAAGCTTTCCAGATTCCGCCAGAGGTATCGCTTCCATTACCGTCTTAGCAAATGCTACTTCATCTTGAATCACATGGTCAGCTGCGAGAATAAGTAATAAAGGGTCCTCATTATCCTGCGATGATATCGCCGCTAGAGCAATTGCAGGAGCAGTATTTCGGCCTACTGGCTCCAGAATAATTGATCCCAACTTATTAATTTCGCGTAGCTGCTCTGCAACAAAGAATCTATGTTCTTCGTTACAGATAGTCACTGAAGACTCGATATCTAATCCTGCAAGTCGCTTAAAAGTAGCCTGCAACAAAGTATCTTCGCCATGCAAAGGCAAGAATTGCTTAGGGTGGTTTGCTCGGGACAATGGCCATAGACGTGTACCAAAACCACCGGCCATAATGACAGCTTTAATCATGTATTTTGTAGATGCTCCATTTCTTTTTTTAGTTTATCAAATTCTTCAGATGTTCGTTTAAAAAATAAAATTGTCAAATTTCTTTTTTTCTCTGCTCCTTCTGGGGTTAATAGATATAAATAGCCAAGTTTATTATCTGATCTTCTAAAATTATTAATCTTCAGCAAACCTTTATCTAAAAGGGCTTTAATTAAGTAATTTGTTTTTCCTAAACTCAATCCCAGATATTTAGCTATCTGACGTTGGGTAAGGTTAGGATTTTCTTCTATTTTCCTAAGAATTTCTAATTCTATTTCTGAGTGATTAAATTTTTCTTCCATAGCTACCGCAATGAATTTTTTATTAAATTCGATATTTTTTATCTTTATTAATCTATGTTCAATAAATGAACAAGAAGCATAATAATGGATGTTCAATATTTGAACAAGGTAATATATATAGTTATTTTTTTTAAAATTTAAAATTCTGAATAACCTGTTTTAGGCCTATATCAGATTTATTTATTTCTGAAGTAACTGTTGTATTTAATAACTTTAATAATAATCTAACTCTATCTTTAGATTTATTAGACAAGAATATTGCATCTATTCCAGCAAAAGGTCCTTCTTTTATAGTAAGGGATTCACCTTTTTTAAAATCAACATTTGAAATGATCTGCTTATATACCTCTCCTTCATTAAGCCTGTCTTGAATTAATTCAATAATATTATTAGGAATAGACGTAAACTTTTCTGCGAACATGACAATATGGTCAACCCCATAACTCGATTTAATTGGATGCCAATTCTCTAAACCGAGATTAAGTTGGGTAAAAATATATCGAGGAAAAAGCGGTACAAGAGATTTAAATTCTTCATCTATATTAGAAGGTGATATCAAAGGTAAAAAAGTCTTAAAACCTTGTCTTTCAAGGTTTTCCTTGGCTTTAATTTCCTGTTTTGGCTTTGTATATATAAGCACCCAGATAATTTCGTTTTTGCCTTTTTTAGCTTCTTTCATATTAATAATATTTAAGATGAATACTGGTGCCCGGGGCCGGACTCGAACCGGCACGAAGTTTCCTTCGAGGGATTTTAAGTCCCTTGTGTCTACCAATTCCACCACCCGGGCATTAGAGGACATTATACTCATCATTTATTTTAAATATAATAAATATGGAGGCTGAGGTCGGAATCGAACCGGCGTAGACGGATTTGCAATCCGCTGCATAACCACTTTGCTACTCAGCCACAGATGCGTATTCTATTCAGAATTAAGAAATAGACTAGAGGTAATCAACCTTTATTTAACTTGATTAAAGAATTTATTCCAAGTAACTAGATATTTATATAGCGAGATTACTGAAATTAAACTGGCTAGCCATAAAAATGTTATCGATAAGATAGAAAGATAAGGACCCATTCCGGGAGCAATAATAACTAAAGATATCGCTATAAATTGAATAGTGGTCTTACTCTTCCCGACATAAGATACTTCTAAATTATTAATGCCTTCTATTTCAACTATGTATTGTCTAATAGAGGAAATTGACAACTCTCTTAGGACAATTATTAAAACTGGTATTACAAAAATTAGATTATTATTTAGGGTGACTAACCACACTAAAGTTAAACAAACCAACAGTTTGTCTGCCAACAAATCTAATAAGGCTCCTAATGGACTTTGAGTATTGGTTTTTCTTGCAACATAACCATCAAGATAATCGGTTAATCCAGCTATGAGGAAGCATATTAAGGCTAAAAGATTAAATTCTACTTTCTCAAAACTTGTGAAATAAATAACAGGAATTATTAAAAATATTCTTGAGAAAGTTATAAGGTTGGCAAATGTCATGAATTAGTGAAGATTATTATAGACTAATTCTGCTGTTTTTTTTCCTACACCTTCTACATTTAGTAAATCTTGAAATCCTGCTCTTTCTATCTGTTCTATGCTGCCAAAATATCTGAGAAGTAACTTCTTCTTTTGGGCACCTATTCCTTGAATATCATCTAATGCTGATTGCATAGAAAGTTTGCTTTGTTTTTTTCTCTGATTAGATATTGTGAACCTATGAGTTTCATCTCTAAGCTCTTGAATGAAAAGATCAGGATAAGAGCCCTTTGACACCTTGAACACTCCATCGGTTTTATGTATAGAGTCAAATTCAGCCTTTCTTCTTGCTCCTTTAGAAATAGATATAACTTCAATGTCTTTTATATTCATACTATCCAGAGTATTTTCTACTGCACGTAAATG
>Ga0114997_10001628_pt1 | contig 18442 bp, 9 predicted proteins | sample ArcticOcean_MG_C_2_FD_87045 | JGI IMG/M metagenome (GOLD analysis project Ga0114997, IMG submission 87045) | Marine microbial communities from western Arctic Ocean - ArcticOcean_MG_CB4_136 | ecosystem: Environmental > Aquatic > Marine > Oceanic | place: Arctic Ocean: Canada Basin | collected...
GGAAGGGTGAATTTGCCATCTTTGACGGCTAGGTCGATCGGTGTACCGCCTTCTAATCGGTATTCGACGATGAAGGAATCGACGTTTTCGGTTTCGAGAGTTATGGTCAATTGTTCACCGATGTCTCTATTTGCAGGTGGTGAAAAGTCACCAGAAAGTCGTGGGAGATTTTCTGGTGGGTCAACCACAGAGATTTGACTGAGGGGTGATTTTCCAATGAAGGCAATACCTCCAGAGTCGCTACCATGGTGGATAGCAGCCATCAGCGAATGTTGACCTCCTTGGGGCGCTCTAAGAGTCCAAGTAAAACTCAAGGAATCGCTTCCGCGTGAAGATTCCATTTCGACATAATTCGAAAGCCCGCCATTTGGATCGGCGATAATTTGCCAACCATCGTGTGCAGGGGTGTCTTTTGCTCCTTGGTCATTGGTTAGTAAGAACGCTCCGACCAATCGAGACTCACTTGGGTTGGAGCCGTTAACATGAATTGTAATGGTGGTTAATAGACCCGACCAAACCTCATCGCTGATCTCCAATTCAATACTTGCGCTACTAATCCCATTTTGACCTGGGTCGCCATGGCAAGAACCGCCACACTCCATCGATCTAATCTCATCGCCTTCTCCGCCAGGATTAGCCGATGAGAGGGCTGATGAAGCCAATAACAGGCTCAATATAATCACCAATCTAAATCTCACTCAATCCCTCCTTGGAACAAATGATAGGCCAACACTGGCGATGCCTACTACAATCATCAAGATTGAGAACATCATCCCGAATCCATATTCGGGTCCTGGTGCTTGTGCAATATCTGCAGCAGATATCTCGACTGGTGCTTGAGAGGAAACCGAGAGCGTTATTCCCTCGATAACCGGGTAGACCGAATAGGTATGAATCCCTTCGATTGGCGGTTGGTCCTTCCAAATCAAATCCTCGGTATTTCCAAGATGAACCCCATTGCGGTAAATCGCCCATTCGCTGGATTGGCCATCCCAAGTCAATGTGACTTTGGTGCCATCGGTTTTGGATTTGAGGTCACTTGCTTGGGGCGGAGTTATTGCTGATAATTGGATTGAAGTGCTATCCGATTGTGCGCCTGAATCATCGTATACGATGAGATTGACCGTGGTCGTGGCCGAAATTGGAACATATGATAATTCAATTCCGGAATAGAGTTGACTATCTATTTCCCAAACCGCATCGACGACCACCCCGTCGATATCTGTGGATTCTACCGCACTCAAAGTAGTTGAAACTCCGATCCATGCTTGGTCTTCGACCACAATATTTGCCGACGGGGCTAAGTTGCTTATGGTGAAGGAAACCGAAAGGATTTGGCCGTCATTATTTCCGTCATTTGGAGTAACCATCACGGTCCAAATATCCCCCGGGCCGAGATTGCTTGCTGGGATTGAACTCGAATTGAAGGCGGTTGAAAACCCATTCTTCAGCCAACTGAATGAAAGGCTAACCTGATCGCTATTGGCATCATCAGTACTGAAGGACGGTGCGAGTTCGCTTAGTGAATCTTGGCTTGTTTCGCCGCTGAAATTTACCGTTGGTTGGCTATTTTGAATAGTAACTGTATCGCTCAATGTTGATGATAATGCTCCATCATCATCACGCAATTGAATCGTCAGAGTGTGGATAGTTCCAGGAGGACCTGCAAACTGAGGCGCCCAAGAACTCAAGACGGTTAACTGGTCCTCATCAGCATCGAAACCATCGAATGAATAGGTTACTTCTTCGAGGCCGAATACCAAATCTTGGTCGAGTGTTATGGAGTTCAATTGCGGCGCAGTATTTTGAATAGTCACACCGCTCGACCACATCCAAGCAGACCATTCCTCTCCATCTGAAACCCTACAACCCGCTTGCCAAGTTTGTCCCTTGGTCGTATCAGCAGAAGATATAGTTGTACCATCTTGGGCTTGTTCGGCTGAATTCAATTTCCACTTGATTTGGTAATCGCTTGGCGAATCGCCATCGGCATCATCTGAATCCCAAGTGGCCGTCAAATCATCTACGGTAGAATATGGCCCGTCATCAAGACTAACCGAGGTCATCGTCGGTGCGGTATTGGTCCCACCGATGGTAACTGTTTGGGTGGTGAACCATTGACTGGTATCTTCGTTATCACTCACCTTTACCTTTGCGTGCCATACATCGCCATTGCGTGCGGCGATTGCTGGAACGGTGGTTTCATCTTCCAATGAATTCACAATCGCACCATCGACGTACCATTGGACTAAATCTATCGAGGTCACATCGTCATCGTCATCGTCTCCGTTGGCTGAGAGAACTAGGTCTTCGCCTTGGACCGGTGAAGATGGTGAGATTGAAGCGCTCTGAACTGTAGGTGGAGAATTGGCGATAATTACCGTGCTCGAAGATACCGGATTGCCATTGTCTGCTCCGTCGCTTGGAGTGACGGTAACATACCATGATTGGCCTTTAGCTGTCATCGAATCGGGGACGGTGGTCTCGTCATTTCTCAAGGTCAGAATACTACTATCGCGATACCAACGAATTTCGGTGCCCGATTCAGGATCGCCGTCCGAATCAAAATAAGAATAACTCATTTGCAGTAAATCTGTGCTATAAGCGGGTGAAGGCGTCAGCAATATGTTTGAAACAGAGGGGGCATTATTTGTTCCAGAACCTTCTGGGACATTTTTCGATCCAGTAGATGGTGCGTCGCCGGACTGATTTCCATCACCATTTACTGCGTTTCCAGCAAAGGTGAAACTTGCCGTGCCAGAGCCTGAGGTCGGAGCGGTCCAATCAAGTGTCCAGGATCTTTGATTAGAATTTGAATGAGTTGCTTGGCGGGTATCTTGGGAATTTACTTTGGCTGATGTCCCTGGATTACTAAAAGCCCCATCATTGACATTTAGAGAAAAGCCGCCTTTGCTGCCCGGTTGGCCGCTGACCGAAATGGTCAACGAATAGGTTTGGCCCGGTGTATAATCGGTTGGAGTCCCGGTCAAACTAACGGTTGAACTAGAGCCATAATGGCAACTGCAACCGCTGGTAGTATTGAATTTACCAGTTGAACTACTTTGAGCTGCAGGGGCTGCGTAAGAAGCAGCCAAAACGAGGACCAATAGCAAAGCGGTTGTACGACGCATGGTTGGTTGTTGGTGAGTTCTGCTATTAAATCGACTGCGAATGGTCAGAAATCGAATAGGGTTTTGGGGTTGGTTGGTTTTTGCGGCGTTATTTTATCAAATAATTCAACCTCGGTCAATATCGCTATACCAAGCCCTTCTGCTTTGAGTAATTTACTCCCCGCATTCTCTCCTGCAACCAAATAATCGAGGTTTTTCGAAATGTTACCAACAACTTTTCCGCCAGCATTTTTAATTCCTAACGCAATCTCCTTTCTGGAGCGGGAATGTGCCCCGGTAATACAAAAACTTTGGTTCTCAAGTGGGCCGCTCGGCGATATCGCTTCAGCTTCAACGTCGATGAATTCTACTAGGTCGAGGATTGATTGACGGCGCTTTGTAATTCCTTGTTTGAAGATTAAGGCGACCTTTTGCCCGATGCCAACTATTTGAGTAACCTGCTCTAATTCGCCATTTTCAACCCACTCTAGGATTGAATCCAATGTTGCAAAATGTTGAGCGAAAATGGTTGCAACCTCTGGGCCAATTCGCTCCATGCCTAAGGCGTGGAGGAATTTAGACAAGCTGAGAGTTCGGGTTTTGGCTAATTCATCAACCACGTTTTTTGCGCTTTTATCGCCCATTCTCTCAAGTGAAGATAGCTGTTGTTTGGTAAGTGAATACAGCCCGGCAATCGATGAAATCAATCCTTCATCCAATAATAGGTCGACTAATTTTTCGCCGATTCCATCCATCTCCAAACTTCGACACCAATAGGTGATTGCCCGGCTGGTCCGGGCTTCACATTCGAGTGAAATGCATCTTAAAAACGCCCCATCGATTACCAATTCTCTGTCACATGCAGGACAATTACTTGGTATTTCAATAATATTATGACTCAGTTGACCAACAAATTTTGAACCATCGGCATGAAATCTGTTTTTTATGTCTTCATCATAAGCAGGTCCGAGGTTTTCGATTATTTTCGGGATAACATCGCCGCGTCGGGTGATGGTGACCTTATCGCCAAGTTTCAACTCTAATCGCTCGACTTCGCCCACGTTGTGTAGAGTTACATTTTCAACGGTCACCCCACCTACCTTCTGTGGGGCAATCCTTCCTACCGGGGTGATCGCACCGGTTCGTCCGATTTGCCAATCGACATCCAATAATACAGTTTGAGCGGTTTGGGAAGGGAATTTCCACGCCAGAGCCCACCTGGGGTGGTGTGCGGTCATTCCGAGATTTTCCCGGCTTGCTAAATCGTCCAATTTGAACACAATGCCATCTATTTCAAAGGGGTAATTTGCCCTTTTGTCCACCCATTTTTGGGTGTGGGATATCATTTCTTGCTGGGGGGTTTCGCCTTCAAAAATCGTCCAGGGAGCCGGTTTTATACCAGCACTGGTCAACCATTCCAATAATTGACTATCATATTGAACAACTGGCGAGTCGTTCGGAAATTTCACATCGTAGGCTTGGAAAACCAAATCTCTGGCTTCGGCCTTGCCATCACCGTGTTTTTGCCTCAGGGCGCCAGAACACAAATTGCGAGGGTTTGGTGAAACCTCGCTATATTTTACCTTGAAGACATCGAGCGGCATCACTACCTCACCTCGGACGTGACAATCGACCGGGTGATTGAGTCGGGCTGGGATATTTGCTACCAATTTAGCGTTAAGGGTCACATCTTCGCCTCTTTGGCCGCTCCCTCTGGTCGCAGCCCGGTGAAGATTTCCCTTGATATATTCGAGTGAAAGTGCTGAACCATCCAGCTTCGGCTGGGCGATATATCTGTTTGCACCAAAAGTAGATTTACTTACGAAATGGATGATGTCTGCGTCGCTAGTTCCTTTGTCCAAAGAACTCATTTGGAACAGATGGTCTACCTTTACCGTGCCCGGTAATGGCTCTGGTCCAACTTGATGTAAAATATAATTCGAGGGGTCTAATTCGGTTAATTCAGCCCAAAGAGCATCGAATTCTATATCGGAAATCTCTGGGGCAGAGTGGTTATAATACAATTCTCGATGGTAATTTATCGCTTTGGCCAAGTCGGCTATGCGCGATAGTTCGGCCATGATTACTCACCCGAGCCGAAGGCTATGAACATCACGAAAAACGCAGAGCCACAAACTCACTATTTTCTACTGGGCATCTTGTCATTAGCGCTTTTGAGAGTATTCTCAAATGGATCTCGGCCACAACATGAACTGTGCTTTCAAACATGTGACCGGCAAATACCACGTACTGGTCATTGCACCAAGTGGCATGGATATGGGTGAATGCAGAACCGTCTTCAAGCCGGGCCAAATTACCTTGAATCGAAACCAATTCAGCCCCGGGGATGTGAGTGTTTCGATAGTAAATATGTTCATCGGACATATGGCCATATTGGTTATTTCTAGTCCTGCCGATTCCGCTGGTAATCGCCGCAGCGTCAAACCCAGCCTCATCGGCTAAAGCTCGTAAAGAAGCATGGATTTCCTCGCCGGGATCTAGTCGAACAAATAAGTCGTCGCCGCTCTTGGTCCACTCCATAGGCTTAGTCCTAGAGCCTAGCCTAGATTATCCTTGCGAGCCCAACAAATAAAATGGCAATTATAATTATCAAGTACTTCGCACTATTTTCAAGTAGCATATTGCTATAAATATTTCACCGGCGAGGCCCGCCGAAAATCACGAGTTCACTTCATTCCTCTTGTCCAAGAATGCTTTGAATACGCCCATGTGCTACAACCAAATTTGAATATGAACCGCCTAATGGCAGTGGGGCAAACGGCCCCCAGCCTTTTCTCAAAATAATTAATCTACGTTTGGGCTGACGTTTTGGTAATCGCAAGCCTCCCCACTCAAATTTTTGTCCATCTGCAAATAGATGGGTCGAAGTGATTGCATAACGCTTCGGAATTAATAATGATATCAAATGCAATGCCAATAGCCCGTCCCAAATATAGACCCAAATCATCGGTGTATCACTCATTTGAGCCAATAACCACGGCAGAGCCATCATCGCAGCTAATGTGATTAAATTCGCCCATTGCCTACTAACCTCGTGCGAGCCTTCGGACTCCCACGCAAAGCCAAGATTACCTAATTCACCCAGATTGGGTATGTCCTTGCGAGCTTGGCCCAACCACCAAGCATCCCAAATTACGATAATCCCTAAAATACTTACACAAATCTGAGCCATAATTACTGGATCTGGTAAATTTGTGGCGGGTACAGCCATCGATTCACGCCCGGCGTTTGCGCATCAAGACAAACGCAATGGCTCCGATAAGAACAAAAGCGAATACCAAAATCATCGGGTTCATCGGAGATTCTACGCTTTCGGTTGTTTCGGAAAAGTCAGGGATTCCATCACCATCGTCATCTTGGTCTTCAAAGAGCCAGGTAGTCATGCCTAATGGACAATGAAGAGTATCTGGGTGGCCGTCGTTATCGCTATCCAAACTTGCACAAGCATCGGTTGGATAGGAGTCACGGCTATCTATCACCCCGTCGTTATCATCGTCTTCGTCATATAGATTAGGTCCACATTTTCGGACTTCGTCTCTATCGTACCAAGTCTCGCTATCACAAGATAATATCCAATCACCATCACTATCCAATAAAGTGATCTCGAATGAGAGAGTGTCGGTTGAGGTCAAGCCTTGTTCATCGGTAACTATCAATTTCAAAACATATAATCCGGCCGTGAGATCGGTGACATTGTTGGTTTCTCCGGATAATTCCATTTGGACGGTTTGGCCTTGGATAACCTGCCATTTTATCTCAAGTTTATCGTTGGTCGATAGGTCGTCATCGATCAAAGCTGAAATCTTGATCGGTAATGATTCCATAATTCTAAAACCATCATCTGGGATAATAATCTCGACATTTGGAGCTTGATTTGAAATCAGATTTATAGGGATTAAATACGATGCACCGGGGCCAATTTCAGCAGTTATTTCCAATTGAGGCGAAGTATTGGTAAATGCAATTATTGCCGCGGTCTCGGACGATGTTTCTCCCGCGTCATCCACGTGTTTGAATGGGATTTTTACCAAAACTGAACTTCCTTGGAATTGTGCGCTCCAACCCAATGTTTCGATTTCGATATTAGCCTCAGTCGTAATCGATTCCATTCTAATGTCGAGAACGTGGCTGGTCCACATCCAAATCTCGCCACTAACAACATTGTAAGATGTTGGCTCAACATCGTATAGATTGGCTATTGCTGCGGTAATAGCAAGCGATCCGTTGATTTGACCTCCTGTGAATGAAACATCGTAGCCATCGCTGGTCAAAGCGACCAAGGACTCTAAAATAACTGAATCGAAAACGATTTGGGCTGTTTCTCCAGTACTCATCAATCCAACTGCCTGGGTGCAGTTTTCAATTTTTGAATCGCTGATCAAGATTCCAGAAGATGCCCTGCCTTGGCTCGAGTTGAATCCAATCCCGCTTCCTCCGCAATTTATTTCCAATCCGCTAAAACTCCCGGCACTAGATTCTAAAATAATATTTGATGCGATTGCAGATGATATCGAAATGTCTCGGTTGTTTTCTCCGGCGATGGTCCCGCTAATTTCAAGATTAGATAATTCCAATCCATCGTTATTATCCACGATCATCATCGAAGCTGATACATCGTTTAAATGGCCTGATACCTGGTTGAGTGTGATGATATTGCTCGCTTCAAATCCATCGATATTTAGGTCGATAGCTTGGGCCCAAATCGTTCCGTCATTACAGGAACTTGTGTCCAAGTTTTGGAGATCTATTTCTATTCCTCCTTGGAATTCTAAGCAATATGATGCCGCATCTGAGAGTGTAGTTCCTATCATCGATAGTGTGCCGCTTGAAGAATACGAAGTTCGTACCAATGGCTCCCCACCGCTCGAACGGGATAGTCTACCTGCACTGAGAACCACATCGGCTTGGCCGTCGATGGTTAGTAGAGGTGAGCCTTCGAGGAGATTTGTTCCCAGAAGGCTAACACTGGTTTCGGTGTTGTCGCCGATAATCAAGCCGCCCCAACGGGCTCCTCCACCTACCGAAGATAGTGTTGAGGACCCGGCTTCAAGAATCCCTTCAACCGAAATAGTGGTGGTGTCGGTAATTTTGACCTGCACTCCGTCGTGGATGGTCATGGTTTGACCTTGAGGTATCGTGAGGTCACCTGAGAGATAATATGGGCTCCATATCTTCTCCAAGACCAACCAATCGCTGATGGCTCCTGCGGTTATGGTTGAAACCATGAATGTATGAGATTTTGATTCATTTGTATCCCACGCTAAATAGTCGGTCAAGCCATTATTTTGCATTTGAACCGTCATCAAACCAGCCCAGGTAGTAGATGAGGCGTCGGTATATCTCGAGGTTACGTTGCGAGAAGTTTTACCTTCTGAGTCTGTGCTTCCAATATTCCCAGCGATATTGATAGAAACACCTGGTATCGGTTCTCCTTTGTCTAGTACCGTGATGAACAAAGTGTTCTGGACCGAGAGGCTGGCAAAGGCCGAAGGGCTTACTGCGCCGATAACCTTACTCGAATGGATGGCGAGGTCGCATGAACTAGTGATGTCTAAATCACCTAAGAATTCGATTCCATAAGCATCGGCACCCGATACACAATCCCATGTAGTATCGCCGTCTATCGACAAAGTGTTCTCGTCCAATGGATTGATTGCTCCCTCTCCTGCTGCTATTATTTCGCCCTCTAGGCTACCGTTTGTAGCCGAAAATACACCGCCATCTACGATGTTAAGGCTTGCAAAGTCTTCTAGGCTAAGAATACTATCGGCAAGATGCAAACTTGCTCCATTATTGATGGTAATATTTCCTGCAGCCATATGGGGTGTACCATCAGGGGTTGGGCCTAAAACCACATCGATACCAGAGGTAATGGTCCAATCATCAAGTGGCATGATTGGGACTTGAATTGTATGGGTCGCTCCTACGCTTCCGGCCAGATCTGATCTTACTCCGATTCCGCCATAGGTTGCGATAACGGTGCTGACCGTTTCTGAAATTGGAAGAGTATCTGTTCCACCGGTTGATGCGCCTTCAAATCCATTTACTTGCCAATCAACATCGATTGAGTTGCCAACCAGATCTTCAAATGAAACGATATTTTCGTGCATCTCGGTTGCTGAGCCGACATTTAGTGAAGGATTTCCAATTGTTGTATAGAGTAAGTCACCTGAACCGATAGCATCGTCTTCGGCATTATTGGACCATTGCCAGCCCCATACTGTCGCGCTACTTTCGGCTCCAATATCGATAGTGGAATCGTGAAGGCTAGATGTCCAATTTTTTACTATCAGGGTTGATGCTCTGGACAAAATTGCCCCGACATCGTTAATTCTAGTACTGAATTCATCGATTTGAGCCATGCTACTATTGAGACTTAATCCTCCGACTGAAGAGTCGAATAATTCTAAATTCTCGGCTCCCAATAATGAATCGTGAAGATCGATAGAATGTTCAAACCCATTGATATATACCGCTTCCATGGTGATCTCTGACCACCAAGCTTCGATGCCAATACTGCCCGATTCCCATTGGCTGTAGGGCATATTTACCTCAAGATTATTCATCGTGTGTAATCCTTGTAAGATATTGATGCCCCTAATTCCGTCTGAGGTTACATTGATGAAACTATTCTCGACCAACGAAGATGCCATGCCCGATAAATCTAGACCGGTTGATTCGGAGTTTATTTGTGAATTTAATATGGATATTCGACCGGTTCCGGTTGCGGTAATTCCGGTATTTGCCGCTTCTAATTCAACTCTATCGAGTAAGAATTCGCCACTACCCGATAAAACGATGGTATTCCATGGAGCATCAAAAGAGCCCCCTTTTGAGTCGAAAAAAGCACCGTCGAGTTCGACTGATTCAAGGGTTAAATTTCCTGCAGTCCTAACATCTACCAAGACTTCAGCACTGGTGCCGGTGAATGATGAATCGGTGATTGTAATATTTCCAGCCGACCAAGAATTGATCAATCTCTCGCCGCTCATATTAAGATTCGACAATTCGAAACCGTCCACTTCATAACCGCTGATTGCTACTACTGCGGAGCCGGTCATTGAATCCAAATCTCCCGTTACTCCACTAGAAAGTCGAATCGCATTGGCAATTCCGCTCAACAAAGTAATATCGGCGATGTCGGCATCGCCAGCATCGATTGCAATAGCGGTTCCTACCTCATCGAATTGGGCATTCGATAATGTGAGTGATCCGGTCGATTGAATCCCACCGCTCATCCTAGAAAAGTCGACATTAGCGATAGCGGCTGTTCCGCTAATCCGTACGCCATCGTGGTCGATGGCAGCCCCGCTCAATCCGTTGATAATTGCGCTTCCACGCAATTCCAATCCGAGCAAGCAATCCTCGATATTGAGATCGGTCGCACTTAAAGTGCCCTCGATGATCATACAGGATTTAGCATTGGAAATCGTGACGTTGTTCAAAGTTGCAGTAGCGCCCGATGCGACGGTAATATCTCTCCAAACCCCGGCATTATGGCTGCCTGCTCCGCTTGATTGGGTCGATGACATGATGGTAGAATCGTCGGCGATGAGGGTTCCTTCGACCCTCATCCAATAATCGGCCATATCGACGACCGCTCCCGATTTAATGGTAAGAGTAGTCCCATGGCTAACCGTATAATTACCAGTCATTGTATGGTTTCCAGATATTTCAACATCACCGGTCGTGACCACATCGGCGGCGATAACCGCTGTTAACGAAGATACGACCATCAACAAACTCAGGAGTACTGCCCTTACACGCATACTGCCGTCTCTTTGCTCATCTGTCTTCAAACCTGCCATTACCGGGCTATCTTTCGGCTAGAAATGAGTGAGTTCAAATTGAATTGAAAAAATGGGACCGCTAAGTATTGTTGAAGTGGGCCCGCCCGATAATAATTGTACCAGAGTTTCACAATTTGCTTTTTTTAGCGTGAAACTCTGAACCATCGCGTGTGCAGCCGTATCGTTGAGAATCGTACAGCACACGCTTAGTTCAAATCTGTGCGGGCCCGCTAAGTATTGTTGAAATGGGCCCGCCCAGATTTGAACTGGGGTCTGACGGCCCCCAGCCGCCAAGTATAGGCCAAGCTAACCCACGGGCCCAAGTGTAATTTTGGGAGTGTAAAGTAACTCTTAATTGGTTCGTGCCTTGCTGAAAGGTGCAACTTCGAAGATCAAATCTAAGTGTGAAACAAACATTCGGCGGCAGCAATATCGGTCGAGACCGACTTCATCGAGTGCTACTGCAACATCGATTCCTGCGTCCTTCTTCACGCTGAACTCTTCCCACTTGTGGGCGATTAAACCGCCACAGCTAAAACATCGTACTGGAATAATCATCTAAATATCACCTATAAGATTTCTGTTTCTTGCGTCGAGCACCGCGACCGAGCTGGTGCTTGGCCTCTTTGCGTCGTGGATCGTTTACCAATAGACTGCGGTCGAAGCGAAGGTATTCATCACGAAGTTCTTCGTCGACCCCTTCCGCTCCACCATTATAGTGAACTAAGCCTCGGGCGATTGCGGTACGGATTGCATCGGTTTGTCCCATGATGCCTCCACCATGGGTCAAGATGTTGATGTCTACCTTTGCTAGACGCTTCATAGCGTCTGCAATGACTAGAGGCTCCATCGCCTTTCGACGAGAGAGAGATGGTTGGAGGATTTCGATAGGTTCGCTATTGACACGAACTCTGCCTTTGCCTGCTTTTACGGTTGCACGGGCAACTGCTGTCTTGCGCTTTCCTGAGGTTTGTACGACCTTTTTCTTTCGAGCCATCATTGCTCACCTCCGTTCCAACGGTGTGCAGGTGCGCCGAGGTTGGCGCTGATCTCTCCCAAGCGTACGAAGCGCTGTGGAAGACTGCGGCGAATCTTACTGTCATCTCCTTGGGCATGGCCTTCTGGAAGGTCGGCCGATAGATGACTTGGGCATCCGATCTCAACACGAAGATTGCGTAAAGCACGGCGCCCACTACTCTTTGCCTGGTATGGTAACATACCACGGACGGTTCTCTTGATAATCATGTCCGGCATTCGAGGGAAGAAAGGTCCCTTGCGAGCGTGGTTTAGTTCATACTTGGCATGATAGGTTGCAAATACCGAGGAGGTCTTGCCGCTGACGACAGCCTTTTCGGCATTTACGATAACGACTTTGTCGCTATTACCCGCACGGGCAGATTTTAGCAAAAGATCTGCTACGGTACTGGCCAAACGGCCTAGAACCAATCCATCCGCATCGAATACGAAAGTTGTATCATCCAAGGATAAACACCTCCGATCCACTTGGGTTTTCGTTCATAAGGTCAGCCAAAGAAAGGATTCTTCCTCCGGCTGCCTCTATTTTCTCACGGGCACTAGCACTGATGCTGTAGGCGGCGACGTCATGCTTTGCAGAAACTTCTCCACTGCCGAGCAACTTGCCTGGAACGAGGATGGTAGCACCCTCTGGGGCATGGCGGCTCAAGCGGCTAAGGTTAGGTTCTGCCCAGTTCTTGCGACTCTTTGAAAGACGCATTGCGACATCTCGCCATAGCGCAGCTCCAGTATCACGCGACTGTGCCTTCAAATCGCCAATAAGATTGACGAGATTTGGATTTGTCTTGTTTACAGGTCTACTCATATGACTCCCTCGATGCTTTTGAAGCAACCCGGCGACCAGCCTCCCTGTTATGAAGGCACCGACGCGTGGGAGGCGCTCATCGCGTCGACGTACAGCGTTTTGTATCTAATTTCCTCAATTAAAGAGGACATCGCCCTTAGCGTCGAGCAATTCAATGGTCAGACCTGCGGCCCGGGCTTGTACGACAATTTCGTCGTGTAAGGTATCGGAGAAATCATCGAGAGCTTCAAGTGCGGTAATCGCAGCAACATCGGTAAGTTGGTCGATAAGGTGGTTGAGAACACAACTGACGCCGTATGCTTGGCCAGCACGGAATGCGTGGTCTACTCCGCCAACCTCTGGGTCTTCAGCCTTCATTCTCAACATCACTTGTTGCGAATATGCCACTAGGGCGCCATATATCGATTCGATAATTTGGGCTGCTTCAAGATCCGTGAGTAATAATTGGGCATTTGCCAATGCTGCCCGCACGGCTTGGCCGTACGTACCATGGGCTCCAATCGTGTCGGTTGTCTCTTGCGCCATCGCCTGATCGATTAGGGTCTTCCAGTCGCTCATGCACAAGGCACACAGGACACCACTCATCAACCCTGCGCCTTCAGGCAGAGGGGTGATTTGGCCGTTGGCTTCAAATTTTGAAGTTTGAATTCTCAGTATCTTCGTCGATGCCTGCTTGCATGACGCTTCCATCTGCAGCGACAAATTCGCCAGCCTTGGTCAGGTTTCCATAGAGCTTTGCCTCATGGGTCTCGCTTCTAGTGATCATGCCTCCATCGCCTAATGCCATCGCTAAACTCTGGGTGATTGCACCAAGGGTTTGGCTTGCACGGTCGCGGTGGGATGGTCCGATTTCGTGGTCTGAATAACGGGCCTCTTCGAAGATTGCGATGAATCCATCCAATTGGTCTGCAGGAACCATATGGAATGCATCGCGCACCGCACTCTCGAATTCACGGGTGGTCTCGTAGACCTTCTTCATGAATCCGTGGCGGCGGAAGTGCTTGACCAATTGTTTATAACAATCGAAGATGATAGCGATATACTCGTTAGCTGCTTGCAATTGTAACATGGTATCGGTTAGAATTCCCCTCAATGCTTCGACTTGGCGTCTTGCCACAACTCTCTGGTAATACATCACACCAGCGATTAATCCACCTAGTAGAATAACCATAAGTGCCATGATGTTAGAAGGTGTGAAAAGTCCGCTACTTTGATCGACGATTTTCGTCTTTTGATAGTGGACTTCATGAGTTATATTTTCGGTTGATTCTGCAAAGAAAGTAGAACCGGGATAATATGCAATAATTCGCCATTCTCCAGCACAAGGCTCACCTTCGCAAGTGGTTCCAGCGAACTTCCAAGTGAATCCTGAAATACCTTGTTCGTTAGTATAGGATTCATTCTTTCCTTCTGTAACCCACTCGTTGCCATCGCGGTCCCAATATTGGCGAATAAACCAAATCTCTTCGTTCTCTACAGCCAAATCTAGGCGGTCGCGCAATAATGCAATTTCGCCGACGACGTCTTGATCGATATCAAGTCCGTTTTCTCCGCTATTAGACCAAGTGGTCTTAACTTGGAGGTCAACTCGACTTCTGACCAAAACTACGATGTCCATCGAAGATCCATTCAACACGTTAGCAGTATCCTTATCACAACCACCAGGGACGTTTAGAGTCGGTTCAAATGCCACTCTGAGCAATCTGAATCCTTCCAATTCTCCACCGGTTGTCTCGACCCCTTTCAGAGTAGGGTTTTGAGTTGGGTCGCCACTAAACCATTCGACCATCCCATTGGATTCTCGGGTACTTATCGAGGAAAGAGGGCGAACATTCTTGGTTGGATCTAAGTAGATGTTGAGACACTTGCCGCCAACAGCTTGCCCATTAGACTGGGTGAGAGCCGCATCGATGTGGAAACTTTCTTTGAGGTACAAAACCGGGAAAGCGGTTCCATTGGCTGCGACGAAAGTCTCGACGCTCGATTTGAACGGTCCGACCTCGGAAATCTGTAAAGTCGAGTTCGAAAATACCGCAAACTCGGTTTGAACGGTCTTGTTTTGGTAGCGGTACGCATCGTTATTGTCCCAAGCAGAATAGATTACGCTAACCCTTGCTACACCTGCAGTAACGTCGCTCAATGGACAGGTGATTGCAAAGTTTCCGTCAAAGTCGGTCATTCCACCAATACATGCGACCGGTCCAGCCGGGCTGTTCACCATTTCGTAATTTACTCGAATATTTCGATAGGTTAGATTAGTATCTAGCTCATCGAATAATTTTCCGGTGACGACCATCGGTTTAGCAACGACATCGCCGGTAAGGGGGTCGATTTCACTAGTGTATACGATTTGATCATCTACGTCCATCGCGGTTCGTCCGATGACAGAGAATCCGTTGGCATTGTAAGCCATCTGGACCCGGAAGTGGTCATTTCCAATCAAGTCAGTACACGGATCCCACTTGCCTTGCATCGAAAGATACGCCGGCTCTAGGATTCCACAGCCTTCGTGGGGAAGGTTTTCGCGGAATCTCAAGTATACTGAGACCGGCCCAAACCCATCGGGCAGGAAACTATCTGGGTCTTCGCGTAATAGTTGAGGACTGAGCGGTGAAACATTTGCTTTCAAGCAACCGATCGATTCCGCATCGTCCAATTGGCCATCGTTATTTCCACTTGCGTCCCGGTCTGGAATTCCATCGCCGTTTCCATCATAAAAACAGAGGTGGCTATCATCTTGTTGAGGCTCGGGTAAGGAGATCAAACCTGCGTTTGGAGCGATGGTTGCGATGACCTGCCTGTGCATTACACCCTCGAAGTCTTGACCTTCGTAAATCACGTCGACCAATCCTCCGTTCGGACTATTTGGTCCTGATAATTCCAAACCGCCGGAGTCTCTGATTATCGAAGTCTTATTATCGTCTGTTATCTGAGCGGTAAAGACCCATCTATCGCCAGATTGACGTATATTTGGATCTGAACTTATGACGTTTAGGTAGGTTCTGGAAACGACCCAAACGCTTTGGGTCGCAATATTTCCTTTCATCGACCTGTCGCCGTTATACTCAAATTGCAAAGTGTAATTTCCAAGGGAATCGGTTGTGTTAATGTCGAATGGTATCGCAAATATCCCTAGGTCGTCAGTATAATTTACTCCGTTTCGTCCATCGAAGGACCAATCCCAAGAAACCGGTACGCCTTTGACGGGTTGTAGTGAATTGTCGAGTAATCTTGCTTCAATCACAGTCGAAGAGTTTCGATATAAGCGGGGAACGCTAGTCATTTGGAATTGGGTTGTTCCAACGATTGTTACGTTGATATATGCCCCGGTTGTTGCCAAAGTGGTTGAATTCCCGGTAAAATAATATGCGTTATTGGTGAAATCAACTCTTACGCCATATGTTCCAGCGGCGTATTGAGAATACCAAGTCCAATTATATTCGAAGGTTGCATCGCCATCTTCCATTACTGGCCTTTGGGTATATGCTGTCTCTTGACTTCCGGCGAACTCGCCGTTATGGTCTATATCGATCTGTAATGCAATCGGGTCTTGATCCCATGCATCGTTGGTACGATTGGTTACGGTGCCAATGACCTCCAAGGAATCCCCGGTATTCATCTCTGGCACAATTTCACAACGGATCGGGCTGCTTGGGTCGGTTGGGTCGATCGGTCCACATGGTGGTAAGTCCGAATCGCCCCCGTTGACCAAAGCGATTTTCCAATCAAAGGTCGTATTATCGACCTCGATGAATCCTCTCAATCGGGTTGCTTCGCCGGTTAAATTAGATAAATTTCCGTCCCATAAAGACGGGTAGGGCTTCAAAACCTTTGCGTCATTATATGAAATTCCTGATGCGTTAAGAGCTTGTTCGTTGAAAAGAGTCGCCCAATTCCCGAAGGTACCATCGCCGTTATTGACGGTTCCATCCCAATAGTAAACTGCATTCGTTCCGTTTACTACCATTTCGCCTTCGATATTCATTCGGTGCATGATTCGAACAGGGAATGGATCGGTAGAATCACCGTTGAGGTAAGGGAATGGCCATTCATCGGCAAGACTTGGATTGACATGTGCTGTTATCTCGATGTCTCCTGCTGGCAAACTTGTATTGGTATAATTATAACGAACTGGAGTTCCACTGCTGTCGACTAAAACATCGTGGATTTTAGAAAGGTCATTCCAAATGATCTCTTCGTATCCGCCTGGAATTATACCTACACCGTTATCCATGGTCGAATTCCACCTAACTTGTTTCCAAGTTCCATTGGCGCCAAGGTTTTGGATGAAAGTCAAAGAGGCCCATCCGTCCTCATCGGTTCGATATCCATCGCCACCGAAGCCTGAGAAATTAGAAGGAACGCTTCTATTTCCGAAAGGTCCACCGACGATTTCGAAGGTGATCGGAGCATGGTTGACTCGGTTATCATAGAATCCTCGGACCCAGTCTGCCGAATAGTGTGCTTTGAAATCAAGCCAGAACGGTTGTTCATCGCTACGGAAATAGGTCCAAGCCGAATAGTCGACGGTGAGGTTTGCTTCAACGCCGATCAAATAGGATTGGGATTGGTTGCCATTAAAGGCAAACATTTCGGTAACCTCTGCAAAGACTCGGTATGTGGTATTGTCACCAACTACGAGGTTTTCTGGATAGAGGAATTGGCCGACGGTGAAATTGCCCCATTGATTGGTCAAAACATCGATGGTCTCAATCGCTGTAGTATTATTTCCAGTCCATTCTATATGAACTTGGACTGGAAGGTTTTGAGCCGGTTCAAGAGTTGAAGTGGTGGGGTTAATCCACTCGACATGGCCGCTGAAAATCGAAGGACTTTGGGCATCTAGCCAGAGTGTATCTGGTAAATTCATAGTGATGAAAGTCGGTGCTTTATCGTCGGCATCAAATTTGCAATCGTTATCTCGGTCCCAATCGCTAGATTGTAAACCGGAATAACAAGGGTCTGAGGTTTGGCCCTCCTCGAGATGGTCCCAATCGTTATCCTCACGGCCATCATCATCATCATCATTATCGATTGCGTCTGGGCCTGTGCTAGGATCTAGCGGGTTGGCTATTGCGGTACCTTGACCGTAATCATCGTGGTCCCATGGGTTGGTTGATTCTGCATCGAAACGAAGAGGCCATAGCAATACCTCGTCGATATCCTTCATTCCATCCTCATCATCGTCATCATCGATATCATCCCGGGTGCCGTCATTATCGTGGTCAAATGGTGCGGTGATTGAAACTGATGCCTCGAGTAGGTTTGAGAGGCCATCGCCATCAAAGTCGTCGTCAGCCCAATCGACGATACCGTCGTTATCGTGATCATATGGGTGCTGTTCTTCGCCGGCGAAACAGCCTGCTATCAATTCTTGCTGGGAATCTGAAATGCCATTATTGTCGTCGTCGAAATCCTCGGAATCTGGAACTCCATCGTTGTCATTATCGACATCGTAATATTTTGGAGCTTTCAATCCTTGGCTCATCAGCCCTTTGTCCCAAACCGCTTGAAACCAACCGTCGCCATCGACGTCTTGGTCATTTCCGTCATCGTCTAAATCGTCACAATTTAAGCCACCGAAGAAATTGCCGTTGTCTTGGCCATCATCGTTATCCAAATCGTCATCGGTATCGACTTCGAAGTAATCCCAAATCCCATCATTGTCATCATCGATATCA
>Ga0114997_10001630_pt1 | contig 18430 bp, 12 predicted proteins | sample ArcticOcean_MG_C_2_FD_87045 | JGI IMG/M metagenome (GOLD analysis project Ga0114997, IMG submission 87045) | Marine microbial communities from western Arctic Ocean - ArcticOcean_MG_CB4_136 | ecosystem: Environmental > Aquatic > Marine > Oceanic | place: Arctic Ocean: Canada Basin | collected...
GTAAAGGACCCGCGCTCGCGCAGCACGCATCCGTCGCCGCCCACGTTCTGCACCCGTAGCGCGTGTTCAAAATCCCATCCGATCTCGAACACGTCGAGCACCAAATTTTTTGCCTGTGGCCTTCGGGAACGGCCAAGATGAACTCTCTCGTGTCCACGTGTTTCTTTAAATCAATCAACTGGTCGATGGAGTTCCCGTCCATGCATCTTCCGTGCAACAACACGACGAGACCGACATCTTTGCCGGATGAGGAAGTGCCGTTCGGAAGCGCCACGTCCGGTAAGAATAAACGAGTGGGATCTCTGTTGTATTCGTCGTCGTTCGCGTACACGATGTCGACTTCTTGCGTCGCGATGGCATTCGCAGTTGACGCGAAACAGAACGCGAACGCGATGCACGACGCGACGAGGACGTGCTTGATGTTCGTGTTATTCAGCTGTGAGTAGTAGTAGTAGTAGTAGTAATGGCGGGGAAGAGTGCGATAGATATAAAAAATACGAGCGTTTTTTTAATGAAGAAGCAGCCGTTTTTTTTTCGATTGGTTTTACAAAAAACTTTGGGCGGTTAGAACATCTTCGGACGACACTGCGCGTAATACGCGTCTTGAACGAAACAGTAATCGCCAGAGTTCGCACAACACCGAGGACCGTTCGGTCCGAGGCTACCACCGCACTGTTCGTACGTTCTCGCGCACGGTAAACCGTTGCGCTCGTACCGCGGGCGACACTGCGAATAATATTCGTCTTGCGTGAAGCAGTAATAACTCGGATCGCAGCAGCTGTTGAGAGAGCTGCCGGCATTTTTCTGCCACAAACGACCACCGCATTGGCCATAGTTGGACGCGCACGTTGGTATTTTCGGCCTACATTGCGCGTAGTATTCATCTTGAACGAAACAAAAGTCGTTCGCGTCGCAACATCGATTCGGGCCGGTCCAAAATCGACCGCCGCACTGCTGCCATTTTTCTTGACACGTAAAGGATGACGTTGGATCTCGGTAGAGCTGTTGTTGGTTGAACGATATTGGCGGTCGTAACTCGGATGTGGTACCATCGCCAATGGTGAAAGAGGATGATGGTCGGCACTGCGAGTAATAGCGATCGACAAATACGCAACTATTGCCACTCGTGCAGCATTCGGCACCTGTCCAATATTCGCCTCCACACTGCTGATACATTTGGGAGCATCCCTTGCACACGCCGTCGCCATCGCAAATTAGACCAGCTTTACAGCAGTTTAGTCGACCGTAAACTGTGCCATCGCCCCGCTCGTTCGCGTTCATGCACGGTACGCACGACTTTTCGCCAAATCCAGAAGTCGGTTCACAACTGAAGCCTTCTTCGCAACACTTTTCTGCGCTCGCGCCGGTAGGAAGCGATAAGACGATCGACGACGCGGAAGAGAAACAATTTTAACCCCGTCGTGCACATTCGCACGGTTTACCAAGATTCGTCTCTATCCGGGCTGGATACAGCTTACACGGCTCCGTTGGCTTATCGCACTCTTCCTCGATGGCTTCTTTCGGCGCGTTTGGTAAGAAAAATGGAATTGGCCCGCATAAATTTCGATTAAACGCCAAAGAAACCGTTTTCAAAACCGGTAAACGTCGCAGACTTTGCGGTACTTCGCCTGAAAACATGTTTCCATGCAGTAAAAGCACCTCTAAACGTTTAAAGATGGAGAGCGTTTCCGGAATAGGACCACTGAAGAAGTTATCGTGAAGATCCAAAGTCGTGATATTTATAGGAAACGCGCGCGGGTTTACGCGACCAGAGAGCTTATTTCCTTCGAGAACGATAACTTCTAGCTCCTCAGCGCTGCTCATACCCAATGGAATTGGACCACTGAAAGCACAGTCGTCAAGAAATAGCTCTTTAATATTCCGTAATCTTCCAACCGCCGCCGCGGGAATTTCGCCGGACAAATCTCTATTTCCGCTCAAATCTAAATACTCCAACGACTGCAAATACGCCAAAGCGTTGTACGAAATCGGCCCGGAAAGTAAATTTCTGTGTATATTTAATACTTTCAATCGTTGTAAAAATCGAAACGACTCGGGAATCTGACCGGTAAACTGATTTCCAAAATGCGAACCGGGAACGCCGTACTTATTCTTCTTCGCTTCGGGAAACCCGTCGTCGTAATAAATCTGCCCTTCGGTGAACCCGCCGTCTAAATCAATCTCTTCCAACCACTTCAAGTTCCCCAACTCGTACGGAATACTTCCTTCTAAATTATTCACGCCTAACTTCAAGGATTTTAAATTCGGAAAACTCCTCACAAACGCGTTCGTCACCGCGCCACGCAACCGGTTGTTTCCAACGTCGAAAATTTTCACGCTCTCCAACTTATTCGGCAACCCATCCCGAGGTAACTCGCCAGTCAAATCCATCCCGTAAAACGACACGAACGAAATTTTGCACAAACCGTCTCCCCCTTCGCACTCGCACCCAATCTCCGGCCACTCGCACGCGTTTTCAACCTTCGCTCTCGGAAGAGACGAATACCACCCGGTTCGGTTCAAGCTGTTCATCAGACTTACCAAAGACTCGATTTCAGATCTCGCTAAACTCGCGCTCGTTTGATCGAGCATCGCGCAAAACAAAATGAACATCATCATCATCATCAGTCGTCGGCACCTCAACGCGAAGAAAGACGCGCAGCCGGAGAGAGGGAGAAGCAGTCAGAGAGAGAGAGAGAGAAAGTGGATGATTTAAAGATGCATGATATGTTTGTGTATTTTTTATTTTTTTTCTCCCTCGTTGTAAAAAAAGCCGTTTTGGCGAAAAAGAAGAGGAAAAAAGAAGCTTCGAGAAGCACTGAAGAAGAGTCAAGAAAAGAATAAGATGAGGATGATGTCGTCTCTTTTTCTTCACAAAACCAACGCGCGCAAAAACACTACCTGTGCGCTTTTGAAGTCGCGAGGAGGAGTCTTTTTTTTCTCCGTCCGCATCTTCTCGTTTCGTTCCTTTTTGTCCTAGAGGAGGAAGAAAGAGAGGAGGAAGAAAGAAAAAGCGCGGAAAAACAATCGGGAAAGAGGAAATTTGGATCGGGCCGTCGCCGTCACTCTGATTTTTGAAGAAGAAAAGTATGCCGCCGAAACGCCCTTCCTCGAAGAAGAAGAACGGAAGGAGCTCGTCGTCGTCGTCGTTTAGTTCCAGAGATGAGGAGAAAATGCACGCGTTCGCGCCGTGGTCGAGAACGGTGGAGGAGAACTGTCGGTTTTACGAGACGTCTCTGGAATTTGGTTTATCGAGTGCAGAGGTGGCGAAAAGGCAGGAAAGATTCGGCGCGAACGAACTCACCAAGGCGAAAGGGAAAAGCTTACTGAAATTAGTTTTGGAACAATTCGACGACGCGTTGGTTAAAATTTTACTCGCCTCCGCGATGGTGTCGTTCGTTCTGGCGTTCTTCGAGGAAGGGCCGAACCCGGGGGGAGGGAAAGATATCACCGCGTTCGTCGAACCTTTGGTAATTCTGTTGATTTTGGTTTTGAACGCCATCGTCGGGGTATGGCAAGAAACGAACGCGGAGAACGCGTTGGAGGCGTTGAAAGAGATGCAATCGCCAGATGCGAGGGTGATTAGGAACAACGGGGAGATGATGACCGTGCCGGCGAGTGAATTAGTGGTCGGGGATATCGTCGCGCTGCAAACAGGAGACAGAGTGCCCGCGGATTTGAGAGTGATGGAGCTAAGAACGGCAACGTTGAGATGCGAGCAGGCGAGTTTGACCGGTGAATCCGTTGCAGTGGACAAGCAAGCCGAGGACGACGAATTATGCCCGGTAGAGATTGAGTTGCAAGGGAAAACGAACATCATGTTCAGCGGGACAGCGGTGAGTAACGGCCAATGTACAGGTATGGTGTGCGCGATCGGGATGAACACGGAGATGGGGAAGATTCAAACGCAAATCGTAGAAGCGAGTTCGGAGGAAGAGGATACGCCGTTGAAGCAAAAGTTGGACGCGTTTGGTGAGGTTTTGAGTAAACTCATCGCGATTATTTGTTTGTTGGTGTGGTTGATCAACTATCATCACTTCATTTCGTTCGAAAACGGAAGTTTTACCTTCAACTTTGCCAAGTGCACGTATTATTTTAAAATTGCGGTGGCGTTGGCGGTAGCAGCGATTCCCGAAGGTTTACCGGCGGTAATCACCACGTGCTTGGCGCTCGGGACGAGGAAGATGGCGAAACAAAATGCAATCGTGAGAAAGCTTCCATCCGTGGAGACTTTGGGGTGCACTTCGGTTATTTGTTCCGATAAAACGGGAACGTTGACGACGAACCAGATGAGTGCGGTGAAGTTTGTTACCGCAGACAAAAGCGGAACGAAAACGAGGGCGTTTAACGTCGCCGGGACGTCGTACGATCCCACACAAGGCGGGGTTGAAAATTTACCAGATTTGAAGCAAGACGCTACTTTCGTCGTCGCCGCGCAAATCTGCGCCGCGTGCAACTCCTCTCAAATTGAGTTTGTTGAAGGATCTGGGTATAGATGTATCGGCGAGCCTACAGAAGGCGCGTTGAAAATATTAGCAGAGAAAATAGGGTGCGAAGATGATGCGAAACATCGAAAGGCGATGAACCGCAGGGACAAGAGTTCAAAAGACGGCGCGCAGGCGGTGTGTGACGAAATCATGAGCAACGTCGAGGTCTTGTCTACTTTGGAGTTTGATAGAAACCGTAAGTCGATGTCGGTAATATGCAGAGAGAAGATGAACAATACTAAAAAAAGTAAAAATAGTAATGGCGTGGAGAACTACCTTCTCGCGAAAGGCGCGCCAGAGTTTATTTTAGAGAGATGCACGCATATTTTAACCCCAGATGGTATGGAAATTCCGCTGACAAAAAGCATGCGCAACGATATCTTAAAGCGACAGCAGGGTATGGCGAGCGTCGCGTTGCGATGCTTGGCGTTGGCGATTAAGTCTGGACCGGAGCTTGGCGTTTTGTCGAGTTACGATGGCAGTCATTCGCACCCGGGGTATAAGATTTTGAAAGATCCTTCGCAATACGAAGTGGTCGAGTCGGAGATGACGTTCGTTGGCCTCGCCGGCTTACGTGATCCACCGAGACCAGAAGTGAAAGATGCCATTACTGATTGCAAGAAAGCCGGCATTCGAGTTATTGTCATCACCGGCGACAACAAGTTAACGGCCGAGGCGATTTGCGCAGAGATTGGCGTTTTCGATTCGATGCGCGAAGCGGCGGAGTTTTCGTTTACTGGACGCGAGTTTACGCAAATGACGAAGCAGCAACAGAGAGCATGTCTTGAAGGCGAGTTCAACGGCGTTGTTTTTTCGCGCGCGGAACCGAAGCATAAGCAAGATATCGTGCGCTTGTTGCGAGAGGACGGACACATAGTCGCCATGACTGGCGACGGTGTGAACGACGCGCCTGCTTTAAAACTCGCGGACATCGGTATTTCCATGGGTATTGCGGGTACAGAAGTTGCGAAAGAGGCGTCGGATATGATTTTAGTCGATGACAACTTTTCCACCATCGTTTCCGCGGTTTCCGAAGGTCGGTCGATTTATGATAACATGAAAGCGTTCATCAGATACATGATTTCCAGTAACGTCGGCGAGGTTGTTTCCATCTTCTTAACTGCCGCGCTCGGCTTACCGGAAGGTTTAATCCCGGTGCAGCTATTGTGGGTCAATTTGGTTACCGATGGTCCACCAGCAACTGCATTGGGTTTCAATCCCCCGGATAAAGACATTATGACGAAACCGCCGCGACGCAAAGACGACGAGTTACTCACGCGATGGAGCATCTTCCGCTATGCCGTCGTCGGCTTATATGTTGGCATCGCCACGGTGGGTGTCTTTTGCATTTGGTACACCCGAACGTCGTTTATGTTTATCGACTTGTCGGGTGATAACCACACGACAGTATCGATGAAACAACTCATGGATTGGGAAAACTGCGCTTCCTGGACCGACGGCGCGTTCAAAGGCGGTTCGTATTCCACCGCTATGGATGGTCCGTCCTTCTCTTTCACCGGTAAAAACAAGTGTGACTACTTCAACGAAGGTAAAGCTAAGGCATCGACGTTATCTTTATCTGTTCTGGTGACGATTGAAATGTTCAACGCCTTGAACGCCTTGTCGGAAGACTCCAGTTTGTTCACGTCGCCGCCTTGGATCAATCCGTACTTGCTCGTCGCCATGTTCGTCTCCTTCGGTTTACACTTTGTGATTTTGTACGTCCCAAGTTTTGCGACGATCTTCTCCATCGTCCCGTTAAGTTTCAACGAGTGGATGTTGGTCGTACTGTGCGCTTTACCAGTGTGCATCATCGACGAAGTTTTGAAATGGTTCGGGAGACGAATGAACGAAAAAGAGTTGAGAGAGAGACTCGACGCGATGAAGAATACCGGCAAAAACGGCAAAGCGAAGAAGACGACGTCGACGCGAAGAAGACGTTAATACTACTCACACGCGTTCGACAGATTATTTAAGTGCAAAACATAATAATATCTTTTTCAATAATAACAATAACATAATATGATATAATATACGCTCTATAGATTTTACTGAGGTCCTCGTCCCGCGGGAAATGTCTCCGTCATGACTCGCAAAACAGGACCGGCCAAGCTAAACACCGCGACGACACTCAACACGCTCAGAACCACGAACCCGGCTTTCAAAGCGTTCGAAAACGTCTCCGATTCCATCGCGTCGTTCTCTGGCCCCGGTGGCACAGGCGGGCGTTCGTAGTACTCTTCCTCCTCTCCTCGTTGTTCTCGTTGTTGTTCTTGTTGTTGCGCTCGCACGGCGACCACTCCGCTTCGTCTCTGATTGATTTTTCCCCGAAGACTTTGCGTTTGGGAAAACGCCAACACCGCTTTTGACGACGAGGGTGATGATTTTGACGATCTCCTCCTCGACGACGCTTTCCCCCCGCGAATCGCGACGGTCGCAACGGATCGCGACTGAAGAGTAGGACTCGCAAACATTATTAGTATTAGTAGTAGTGCGCGAAAGAATGAAGCCAAACTTGGGAAAAAACGTCACACACATCTCATCATGGATTTCATTCCGAACCGAACGCGCGAGAACGTCGAGGTGTGCCACATTCATTTTTAGTATTAAAGTTCTCCTCTCGTTATTCTCGAGTCTCTCTCTCTCTATCTTTCTTCTTCTTGAGGTATTCTTCGCGCGCGTCCGAACAACAGAGCTCTCACCATCATCATCATCATCATCGCCAATTGGAAAAGTCAATCCGATTGACTTCTTAAGAAGTCGCGCGGAAAGGTTGACTCTCCGGGCCAAAACAACTCTCTTTTTACTCTCGATACCGCGCGACGAATACTACTGACGGCGACCTTCCGGTGTTCTTCTTTCCGATAACAATACAATCAGGACGTGTCTTCGTTCGCGGAAGACGTGGAGAAGTGCATCGAACTCGCCAAGAGGAAAGATGGGGCACTTGTAGAGGAGAAGAAAGAGAGGAGAGAAAAGTCGTCTTTGACTGACGCGTCGGCGACCGAGATGACGCGCAAAAAAGAAGAAGAAGTTAAAGAAGAAGAACACGTACTGTTGAGGGAACGAGGGAACGCGCGTTTCAAAAGAGGCGAGTACGCGGAAGCGGAAACGAGTTACACGAAAAGTTTGCGGGTTAAAGAAACGGCGGCGGCGCTGAGTAATCGAGCGATGGTTCGACTGAAACTCGGGAAGGCGGAGGCGTGCGCGAAGGACTGCCGGAGGAGCATAGATTTATTGTTAGGAGAGAACGAGGGTGGAGAGGCAACGAGTAAGAGAGACTGTTTGTTAGTGAAGACGTGGCAGAGAAAAGGTACGGCGGAGATGGAGATGAAGATGTATCGAGAGGCGGCGGCGTCGTTTGAAAACGCGTTGAGAATAGAGCCGGAATCGAGGACGATTCGAGAGCAAAGGAAGGCCGCGGTGAAGGAGATGGAGATGAAGGAGATGATTGAGGTGAAAGATGGAGAGGTTGAACTGCGCGCGAGGGATTTCTTAGCTAAGAGACAACGTGTTTCGATAGAAAAGAAAAAGGAACTCGAAACGCCGTCGCCTGCCGCGATAGTACAGACTAAAAAGAAGGAAGCGATGGCGAAAGAGGAAATGAAGACGACAACAATGGACATGGAAAAAGTGCGCAAAGCGATATCGAAGCTCGAACACGATGAGGAAGAAATTGAAACTGGACCTATTTTCGACAAGCAATGGAAGCTCGCCGCTACTTCCTCAGAGAAGAAGTGCAAAATCCTTCGCGCCGTTCGCGCAGAAAACATCACCAAAATCCTCGCCGAAAGACTCACCGGCGACCTTTTAGGGGACATCATCGTCGCCATTTTCACGCACTGGATCACGGAAGATTACGCGAACATATCCTCAAACGACGACGATCCCGTAAACTGGCTCACTGCGCTCACCAAAACCAACCGCTTCTCCATGGCTTCCATGCTCCTTTCCGGCGAAGCGAAAACAAACGCCCGCGAAAGCTGGAACCGGTGCGTTCAAAGATTAGAGAAGAATAAGAATAAGAATAGCGTAGCTTTAGATAGGTTAGAACACTTGCGCGCGAACTTTAGATTGTAACAACACATTTTAACGCGTTAGTACTATTCGTGTGGATGTGTATTAAGACATTTTCTCGCGAAAGGCGACGTGGACGCACAATTAATACCGGCTCGCTCCGAAAGGTCCAAAAAGCGCTCGCGCTCCTCCGTGAAATGCGATTTCAGATTGAATGATATTTGTGTCGAGCCACGATTTTCCGTCGTTTCGCTTTTTTCTTTTTCCGCATAAAAAAAAACTCATCTCTTTCCCCGCGCGCGTTTTATTAAAGCGCGCATAATACAGCACGACTGGAGAACGCATCAAATTCGTCGTCATCGTCATCGGGAAAGAGTACCACCGGTTTTCTTTTTACCGCACGAAGAACAAAAGAGAGAGAAGAGGAGGAGTTTAGATAGAATCTTTTTTCTTCGCGACTCTTGAGAAAAAGAAAAAGCGTCGTTCGGGTTAATTGGATAAATCCGCGAAAGGACACGAGAGACGGATGAGCGCGTTGACGCACGCGTTGGACGATCATAATCTCAACCACCAAAGACGAAACAACAACAACGGTGGTCGCGGGAGTACTACTCGTAAAAATGGTCGAAATTCAAACGATTCCACGTCCACGTCTTCGCCGGAGTTTTCACCGGAAGTGACCCTTCGCGAAGACGGGAACACGCACGGATCCGGATCCGCAATCGCCTTGTTACGAGCAACCGTCTGGGAAGAGGCACAAAAAAGAGGCGAAAATTTTGGCGGTCGAAGCGACGACGACGAGGATGATAATAGTATCAACGGCGCGGGCGGACAAAGACGACGACGAGGAGGAGGGCCGATGATTGATGCGAAAACGCGCGCTATCTTGGAGACGGAAAACGCGGAGCAAATGTTCGTTGGGAGGAGATCGATGGAGATTGAACAAGTTGCGAGTTTCGGGAACATTCAAATAGCGCCGGCGGTGTCCGGGCCGCAAACGCAAGCGTTTAGCGGGATCAGTTCGAGACCAAGGGAAGTGCCTCGCGTGAGACGAGTGACGGTGTACGATGACATGTACGAGGATAGTAACGATACGAGCAGTCCTGGGAGGAAGCGGAGAGGCGCGTCGACGAGTTACTTGGCGATTGAGGCCGATTTGTTGAGCAGAAGTGACGAGAACGTCGGGATGTTTTGTTCTTCCCCGAATAGGAAGAATTTTACCTCTGCGCCATTCGCGGCTGTTTTTGCCGCTGGGGGAACGAGTACGGGAGTAGGGTCACCTTTAGGTCAACCGTCATCACCAAAATCGACGTCGAAAGGGTTTTATTCTGCACCTTTTGCGGCGGTATATGGATCGCCGAACGCACCCTCCAGTCCTGCGAGCAAAATGCACTCTTCGTTACATTTTTAAAACAGAAAAAAAAACGCGCTGTACATATGTAAAGCACACATGAAGAATCAACAACAAATAGTAAAGTCCAATAGCAAAGCAAATAGTAGCACATGAAGTTTCGCGGGGATAACGCAAATATCCTGCTCGCGGGTTGTATATATACGAAAAAGAAAGTATTGCACATAACGATAATTACTGTAGGTACCAAGTACCGCGTACCACACGGTAGAAATAATTGTCTCTTTAAAATACAAGGAAAACACAAACGCACGCATGCGCAACACACGCACAACACAAAAAGCAAGCAGCTCGGTCTGGTCTCTCTCTCTACAAAGTTTTAATATCCTCTGTTATGACCAAATTTACACCTATGTCCCCACGAACACCGTCCAGTTTGCGCGAACGCGCGACAAATTTGACTCTTGAACGTCACCATGAGAAGCACGGAACCGCCTAACAAGGTTGTTCCATTCGCCCCTCGCACCGCTCTCGATGCCTCTTCGACCGATTGGAACCCAATAATTCCAGTCGTCGCGATGCGCGTGCACGATATGATGCGCCCAAACTGCGCAAACGCGTTCACTAAATCATTTTCATTACTATCTGTGGGCAACCCTTTGATGTAAATGTTCTCCGACGGTGGATTGGTCATCGCAGAACCGCCGACGCCACCACCACCAACGCCCGCCTCGCCCCCACCTCGCCCACTACTACCAGCAACCCCGGAACTATCCGTATTCGCAAACTTCACCTGTAACGGCCTGTGCGCCAAATCTTCTCTTAAAACTCTTCCGCTGACTTTCTCAATCGCTTTCTCCGCCTCCTCGTACCTTATGAACTTAACGAATCCATATCCTTTCGAGACTTGCGACATTTTATCCCGCATAATATTCACGCTCTCCACTTCCCCGCACTCCTCGAACAAGTGTTTCAACGACCCTTCCTCCATATCTCTCGGAATATTCCACACGTACAAATTTGAATGCGTCGGTAAACTGGCCATAATCTGCTGCTTCGCGTTGAACGACACCGACACTGGCATCGCACCACCGATTTCGCTCACTATCATCTTCCCGTTTGCCTCTCTCACTGCCACCTCTGCTTCCCCAACCGTCTCAAATCGTATCAACGCCGTCGTCGCAATCACGCGACAACTCACAATCTTCCCAAACGCGCCAAACTTCTCGCGCAAAATCTCTTCGTCGATATCCAAAGGTAATCCTTTCACGTACACGTTATCCGTGGGAATCGACGCCACGTCTACGCCCGTCGCGCCAATCATCCCGCCGTGTACCCCCATCAACCCGTTCGAATCCGTGCTCGCGAATTTAATCTGCAACTGCTTGTCTTTCACGAATTTCCCGTGTAATTTCTCCTTCGCGTTCACCGCGTCCTCGAACTTCACGTACTTCACGAATCCGTACCCTTTCGATTGCTTCGTTTGCACGTCTCGCATTATCGTGCACGACTCCACGGTGCCGAATTTTTGGAACAAAGTCGATAACTGCCGCTCGTCCATGTCTCGAGGAATAGACCACACGTACAAGTTGGAGTGCTTCGGTTTCTTACCGCTCTCCCCGCCGTAGTGGTTATAGTTCGTCGGGTAATTATTCGTCGTATTACTGTTGAAGTTGTTGTTGTTCGAGTGGTGGTGTGCTTGCACGTCGTTGCCGTTGTTGTCGTCGCCTCCGTTGTTCATCGTCATCATCTGATCGTCTTGGTTGGACGACGCGCGCTTCCGATTCACCGGTAACGAAGAAGGAGGATGAGGGGCGACTGTGTCGACGATGTCGTCTCCTCCTCTCGTCGCCGACATGCCGGGTCTGCGGAAAGGCATGTTCTCGTTGTTGGTGATTACGAGATTGTGATGATGACGACGACGACGCGCGCGCGGGTGGTCTTTTTGTGATGACGGAAGAAGAAGAAGCGAGGATGTTTAAACTCCTTTGTGACGAACAACGCGGGAAAAGTGTGTCTTTTGAAGTCAAAATAAGGAAAATTCCAAGAAGTACTTGAATATATATTTACCCGATACGTATGTACGAATAAAACTCTAATCCCATTCAGATGTCTCTTCTTCTGTCGCGCATCGTTGCACTTCTCCCTCTTCGATCGCGTCGGGTGGTGCTTGAGAGGAGGGCGGTTCTGGGGTTGGGTCTCGCGGCGGCGCGAAGGTTTCCGGAGGAGGCGCCGCCGCTTCCGAGACCTTTTGTTGTTGTTGTTGTTGTTGTTGTTGTTGTTGTTGTTGTTGTTGTTGTTGTTGTTGTTGTTGTTGTTGTTGTTGTTGTTGTTGTTCTCCTACTTCGAGAAGCGAGAGAGAGAGATCGCTTCGGAGCATAGAAAAGTCGCCGAGTTGCGTCGTTGCACCGGCAAACCCGCCGTATTGGTTTTCGAGGGAGAACGCGAGGTCCTCGTGGTGGTCGTCCTCGTCGCCGTTTTCGCCGGTACTTTTCTTCATCGCTATGGAGAGGTCGCTGTCGATTTTGATTTTCGCTTCCGGGCGTTGAACGCGGTCTATGAGGCGGTGACCGGTGGATTGGTACGCTCCTGTTGTTCCAGTGCCAACGCTTGGACGACGATGTTTGCCCTCGATTCGGTCTTTCGCGCGTCTTCGGAGTTCGCTTAAAACGTCTTTCGCCGGTTGAATGGTTTCGTGCTTGGATAAATCGCCAAAGTCGGTGTTGTTGGACCACTCGTCGAGAAATGCGATGCATTTCAACTGCGTTTTCTTGGCGATATCGTATGCACGTTTCCGGAGATTGATGTCGTGGGACAGTTGCGATTCGCCACGCATGATACCTCTGAGCATCGGCCGGAGATACTTTTGTATATTTTCGACGACGAATCCTTTCGCTTTCACGGCCACGGCGAGAATATCGGAGCTCCCACCTTCGGAGCTGTGCACGTCCTCGATTGCCGCTTTCATTATGGCTGAACACATGGCTAACGGTACTATTTTACGCTCAATTTCAAGTTTCATTTCGGAATCATCCTCGTTGTCGTCGCCAACACCACCACCAGCAGCAATCACGGCGTCAGTTTCCACGTTTTCATCCGCGAGCTCTTTTAAACCTTCAAAAATTTTATCCGCACCAACGTCGCCGTGATTCTTCACAAAGCGATACGCTTCTCTACCTGTGCTGCTCACTACCGAGAACATTTTGTTCTCGCGAATATTTGTGCGTACTTTATTTATGAACGCATCCGAGCCAAATCGAACGGCTTCCGGGACAAACGCATCTGCCAAAGTCGTCGGCGACGCCGACATAGACTTTCCATTTGGCGGCGATATGTGCGTCCCGTTCGAGTTCATCGAATGCAACGATGTCGGTGGTCTAATGCTATTGTCTTTGTCTTCACCTTTCACGGCTGATATTATCGACATTACGTTTAACGGCTTCATCGATTGCTTCGTCGCGCGTTCGCTAAGGAGTCGATTCCTCTCTCTGGTATTTTCAATCATCTCGTTTATTTTGTTCACACCTCTGCGAACTTCCTGTTCCGTCCCTTCGACAACTAAAACCGTAGGAATCTTCGCGTCCACTGTCACCGTCGCCCCAGTTACCATCCGAATCAAATCTAACTTCTCCTGCGATGACACCACGTTGAAGAAATTTTTACAATCGTGTCGTCTCGTAACTTTTGGTTGTTGTTGTTCCTGAATCATCTGCCTTTGTTCTATTATTCTAGGTTTCTTAAGTGATGAATGTCTTCCTTGTTGTTGTTGTTGTTGCTGTTGTTGCTGCTGCTGCGGATATGCGTCGTGAGGCCTCGCAAATCCAATCGCCGAAGATGCTATAGGTAATTTTGCCCACTCCTCTCTCGCTTCCGATGTCTTGCGCTTCAATCGATTTCCTTGTAACGACATGGTATGCGTTTCTTTCTCGCGCGTTTCCACCCACTCCTCGTCTGCTTTTTTTCCTTCTTCATTTTTGCCTTTCTCCTTCTTTCGCGCGGCGTCGGCATTCTTCGTCGGCGCCGACGCTTTCGTCTTCTTCGTCGTCGTCTCTTCCTTTACTAGTGGTTTCCCTTTGATTCCCGAATCCAAAAACTTAAACACCTCGGGTTTACTCCGGTACCGATTCCCATCCTCGTCGAAATAGTACGCGTCGTAATGTTTTGAATTATTACCCTTTATTACGCGTTTGCTCGCAGACGCGTTCCATCCTTTCAGAGCTTCGAATGGATCTCTCGGCGTTGCCTCGTGTTCAAGCACGGCGTCGCACAATCGCTCCCAAAACTCGATTCGTTTTTTTCGAGTTTCCTCCGTTGGGTTTGGAGACGGGTCGGAGGTTGGGAGTGCGGGGTATTTCGACGACGACATCAGTTATGCTTTGCCGAGCGTCGTACCGCGTTGCGCGTGGTAATGGTGGATGTGCAGGAGCGTATGAGCGTGAATTCTGTTTACGATTTTTTAGCGGGAGACAATGAAGAAATCGAACGAGTTCATAAAGAGATATTTTTACACGATGAGTAAACGCTCGTAAACGCTCGTTTTTTTCAAGTAGTTTAAAAAGAAAAAGTCTCGCAGCCTCCATCGGAGGTCAAGCAATCCACGTAACCCTTAACTATTCTGCCGAGTAAACTACCGATTTGTGCGTCCTTTTCGTATATTTTCAGTTCTGGTAAATAATCCTGATGATAGAAGACTTTCGAGTTTTCGTCTACGCGCACGAAGGATACGCCTTCGAACGAAGGATCGGCGTTGAGGAATTGTCTTGAGATATACGTGCCATCTTCCGTACACAGTTCAGCAGATATGGTCCAGTTGCGTCCGTAAATGTACGTAGAGCACATGTTGCTCAATGTTTCATCGATTTCGGATACATTGTTAGCAGAGTAAAGCCCGTCTGTATACACCGATTCTTCCGAGTAGAGACGCTTGCGATTTTCAGCGCAGTGCACGCCGTCGCGAGCCGCTTCCAATTTTTCACTCGTAAAGTATTTAGAACACGACGGAGAAACCTGGTTTGGCAAGGTTTTCTCGGATCCATCTGCAAGGACAGCCATAATTGGTTGCGTGATTTCATCTTTACAACGTTGCTTCTCCTTCTCATCTCCTAAGAATGAAAACAAACACCGTTTCTTTTCGGCGAGTAACGAACCGATCAAAGGCACATGTTCATACAGTTTGCCCTCACCGAAAAAGTCTCGCCAGTCGTATACTTTAAAATCTGCGTTGAACTTGATAAACGAAACACCAGGCACGTTCTCAATCGGATCCGTTTTCAACTCGCCGAATTTCCAACCGGTCGTGTTGTACATGAAAAATGGCACGTACAAGTCATCTTCACACACTTCTCGATACACCTCTAAACTCCACTCCTCGACTAAATCTTCCGAGAGTAGATTTTTAAACAGCAACTCTACCTCGGATCGATTTCTACCGATGACGGAACCGTCCGTGTATACGATATCGTCCGCGAAATGCGCGCTGCACTCTTTCGCGGCGTTTACGCCGGCGTCCGGGCATATGAGAAAAATCTCTCGCGCTTTTTCCAACTGCTCTTTGGAAAAATTTTCTTTGCACGAAGGGGAAACTTCGTCAGGAAAGGAGGAAGTGAGCGCGAGGGCGTTGTACGATACAGAACTGGTGTTTTCCGCGCAAGCTGTGTTAAGTAGCGACGCGCCGTGTAGTGCAAAGAGTGTGAGGAAAAAGTGACGAAGCATTGCGCGCGATGTTTAATGAAGAGAGAGTGAGAGAGAGAGAGAGATTTTTTCCTTTTTATGCGTGTCAAAAATACGAGGGACGAGCCTCGTTGTTGCGGACTATTGGTGTTTTTATGAACAATAGGTGTTTGAAAAAAATTTCAAACGAAAGCAAACGTATACGATCATCCGTGTGATTAATCTCTCTGTGTTCTGCTCGTGCCTCTCAATCGAAAGTCACCTCCTCTAGATAGACCTGCGCATCCTTCCTCTGAAATCAAGCATTCCGAATATTCCGTAGTGATGCGTTTCAATAAGCGGCCGATGATCGGGAGATTCTCGTTGGCGTATATTTTCAGATTGTCCACGTAATCCCTTTGATAGAATGCTTTGTTATTTCCCGCATAAAATACAATCTTGCTCATTCCAGTAATATCGGTAATATAGTCATAAGAAAGGGACATGTTGAAGGAGTACGAGGGGAAGTAAGTATGTTCGGTACACTCTTCTTCGAATACTTGTAAGTATTGTGTGGTGAAGTTGTATGAGAACATATTCGTGAAAACGCGCGATACTTCCTCCTTATTCGAAGCAGACACCGTACCATCCGTGTACGTCATTGAACTGTCGAAGTTATCCAAACAGGCTGTCTTATAATTGGTGTTTCCAGAGTCTTGATTGCAAGTAATTATATGTCGCGCAATTTTCAAGCGTTCCGGAGAAAAGTGTTCGCGACAAGACAACGATACCGTACGAGGTACGAGATCTTCAAGCAACGCGCAATCTGCACTCGTAAGCCACCGCCACCCGCATAAGCACATCAGTGCAAGATGGGCCCAAGCAAACATTAGTATATTTGGTTTTTGTGGATGTGTTTTTGTGTGCCTGAATGACATATTCTCATCATTTTTAAATATAATATCCAAACGATCATGTGATTGTCAAACGAATACTTCAAAACCAGAAATTCACACTTATCGAAGTTGAGAGAGACCGAACGTAATGCCACGCACCGCGTGGGATGAACATAGCATCTCCAGGGTTTAATATTGTGTCAAAGTACGTCGCTTCTGCGAATTTTGGAAACTTTTTCAAGTCTGGATTCTCCACATCCTTCACTAAACTTCGCGTGAACGCGTTCACTTGATTCTTCCCAGCAGCCCCCGTAGTCATGACTGCTTCGGAATAGAGCTTCTCGGTTTGGTCATCGAGGTATATGCGAACGTATTTAAATCCACTCACTTGTACAAATACGTTATCATAAGGGTCGCGATGAAGTGATGTTCGGGTTTCTCTCGTGCCTATCCAGAGATTCGATGCACCCGCACTTGTGACTTTCCCGAGCGTCAGATGTGGTATCGAGATGTATTTTTGCAGCTCTGGCGCATGATGAAACAAGCAATGTTGCGAGACATACGCGACTTTACATTGAAGAGAGCCGCTGTTTGCACTTGCATCTACGGCATTACTCGCGTTTAGCGCTTCCGAGAACTCCGATAAGCTCACGACGCCGGCACCGGAATCGTTGCTGCCTGGGAATCCAAACTCAACCGGAACGACGCGCTTGCCTCCGAACATTTTATCTCGTAAAAACTCTGTCGTTTTACACAAAGCGAGAAGTTTCCATTTCTGCTCGTTGGCGTATTTTCTCACCACGCACGGTTTCTGCGTTTTGAAGTACTTTTGTAGAAACACCGCCGCGCTCAAGTCCGATAATTCCGACGCGATTTGATTTTGTACGAGGTCTCGCGATTTCTTTTTCTGCTGCGCTTCCGGTATTTTCATCGCAATCTCAACCACATCACTCTTGACGCCCCAAGAGTGTTCTTTTTTCTCCCGATAAAATTCGTAAAACTCTTCCACCTCTCGCATCAACTCGCCGTAAAAACTCGGCACTTTCTTTAAATTCTCCTCGCCGTCGACTCCTATTACCATGTTCAACAGGTCCAAATTAGCGCGAGCGATTTTTGTCACCGAGGAATCCCACTCGCGAAGCAACGCCGGCAAACGCGGGTCGTCCGCAACGTCCACTCGTTCGTCGTCGCTCGCAAATTCTATTTCAAACGCATCCAATCCACTTCGATTCTCTGTGCCATCCCCAACTACTTTCATTAAAATCACCACGTGCGCGTACGCGGCGGCGAACAACCACTCGTACGAGTCCCAATCTTTCAACCGTTTTTGTTCCGTCACCATCAATGCGCACTCTTTCGCGCCTTTGATTGTAAACGCCTTCAAAGAATCCCAAGTCCTCTTCCCTCGCTTTGATTTCGAAAGCTCCGGCTCGAGCGCGTCCACGAGAACCCGCATCTCTTCCTCTCTCGTCGTCTTCAAAGTCGTTCCTCTCTCTCGCATCTTCTCGCCCCAAACGCGTTCGGTAAACGATCGAAAATACTCAGACGTCTCCGCGGTGGTTGTTACTCGTGCGTCGTCTGAATCGTCGTTTCCAAAGCACGTCCACGGGTTGTTCGCGTTCGTGTTCTCCTCCTTCTCCTTTTCCTCCGCCTTCTCCTCTTCTGGAGGCATCATTTGTTCTCTCTCCCTCTATCTCTGTCGTCGCATGTCTCCGTTTTCCAATTGGAGTTTTGAGGAAAAATCTCTTTGAAAAAAGCAAGCAAAACACCGACGAAATCTCTCACAAAATTCCTCGTCACGTCTCCCGAGAAGAACAACAAAACAACTCTTCGTTCTCTTTTCAGTCCTAATCATCATCGCGAACAAAAACAAAAAATGACGATGAGAATGAAACACTTCTTTTCGATGGGATGATATGTGTTTGTGTGTGTATGTGCGCTATATAAGGAGAGTATATACCAAAGAGAAGCTAATGTTGAGTACGCGCGTGGTATTTTAAACCATTCGCTGAACGATAACTCTTCTCGCA
>Ga0114997_10001632_pt1 | contig 18423 bp, 18 predicted proteins | sample ArcticOcean_MG_C_2_FD_87045 | JGI IMG/M metagenome (GOLD analysis project Ga0114997, IMG submission 87045) | Marine microbial communities from western Arctic Ocean - ArcticOcean_MG_CB4_136 | ecosystem: Environmental > Aquatic > Marine > Oceanic | place: Arctic Ocean: Canada Basin | collected...
CCTATAGAGCCGTGGTAGACCACCACGTTGATAGGCTGGATGTGGAAGCGCAGTAATGCGTGTAGCTGACCAGTACTAATAGCTCAATTGGCTTGATTTATGCACTGAAAAAAATTTTTATAACTGATAAGGTAATGAACTTTTATATAACTGATAAGATAAAAAAATTTAATATATTATATAATTGATATGGTAATAAACTTTAATATATGTATTTTTATCCGAAACTTGATGAAAAGAAATACCCTTACTCGTCAGAGTTAATTTCAAAAATTTATAATAAAAATTTTTTTTTTAAACCTGATTATCAAGATTTAAAAATTTCAAAAGAGATCATTGATTATTATCACCAATTAAAACAAAAATATCTTTCTAAAAGTGAATGGACTTGGATAAATAAAACTAAAAGGTCGACCTTTATCAACTCATTAATAAATAAAGATTCTAGAAAAACTTCAGAACTATTGGCGAATTGCTTTAAGAATGACACATCTTATGGAATAATAAGCTGGCACTGGTCAAAACTGAATAATTCAAAAAACAAAAAAAATTTTATTTCATCTTTAATGAAAGATTATTTGACTTGGTCGGAATTTACTAAAGTTAATAAATCAGATGAAAAATATTTAAATACAAAAAATAAATTTGGAAATTTTTATGGACTTAAAGTCAACAAAAATCAAATAATGATTGATACACCTAGACATGATTATTATGCAAAAAAAATTCTAAATCTTTTTAAAGATATAAAAAAAAAAAATCGTATTTTAGTTGAAATTGGTGGTGGCTATGGAGGTCTCTGCTTCCAATTATTAAAGAGAAATTTTAATGATATTTATATAAATATTGATATCCTAGAAACTCTATTAATAAATTATTACTTTTTAAGAAAGTATACAAAAAAAAATATTATAATTTGTGATTTAGCGAGTATTAATAATTTCAATCCTAAAAATTTATATCTTGGTACAACGAATTATTTTAAGGATTTAAATACAAAAATAGACTTAGTTTTTAATAGCAATAGCTTTTCTGAGATGTCAAAAAAAGATATTTGGCATTATTTTAAGTTTATTGATGCCTATAAATCAAAGTATATATATCATCAAAACAGCAACATACTTTTGTTTCCAAATTCAACTAGACATATCGAGATTATATCGAAAGATTTTCCAATAAATAAAAATAAATATAAACTTTTATCTCATAATATCAGCTTGTGGGGATCTGGAAGTGGCAGATATAGAGAGTATCTTTATGAAAAGTTTTGATAATTTAAAATTTTGAATAAATGAAGATATGTCTATTTACTTACAGTTTTGAACATAAAAAATCTTATGAATATTTGTGTAGACTTATATTTAAAGGAATTAAAATTGACTATATATTTGCAGCAAACAAAATTAAGTTAAGTTTTAAGAAATCAGAAATAAATGACACTGTTAGTGGGTTAAAATACCCAAAAATCAAAACACTGAACAAAGTACATAAAATTAAATATTTAAATATTCAGCATAATTCAGAAAAATTAAAAAGAATTCTTAAAAAAGAAAAATTTGATTTAGGAATTGTTGCAGGAGCAAGAATAATAAATCAATCTGTTATTGATAAATTCAAAATAGGTATTTTAAATATTCATAAGGGTTTACTTCCAGAAAATAGAGGGTTGGATACTATAAAATGGGCAGTATTAAAAAATTTAAAACAAGGAATAACTGCACATTTAATTAATGAAAAAATTGACTTAGGTTTTATGATTTTAAAAAAAAAAATTAAAATTTCTCAAGATGATAGTTTAATTGACATAAATGAAAGGTTACAAAATGCAGAACTTGAATTATTGATAAAGTCGATTTACAAACTAAAATCTAAAAGAAATTTTATTAAGATTAATGATAAAAAAAAATCTCAAAGCACGATGCCTAAAAATTTAGAAGAAACTATGATTAAGAAATTTGAAAACTATAAAATAAACTATGATTAAACCCATCTTTAGAATTAGAACTGAAATCCAAAATAATTTTTTTTTTAAAGATTATTCTAAAAATATAAAAAAAATAATTAATTCTGGAAGTTATATGATTGGCTCTGAAACAAAAAAATTTGAAAATGAATTTTCAAAATATTTGAAAGTTAAAAAAACAGTTGGCGTAGCAAGTGGAACTGATGCAATATGCCTATGTCTAAAATTAATGGGTATTAAGGCTGGAGACGAAGTTATCACAACATCCTTCACTGCATTTCCAACAATTCTAGCTATATTGATGGCATCTGCAAAACCAGTTTTTGCTGATATTGACTATGATACCTGGCTCATAAGTAAAGATGATATAATGAAGAAAATCACAAAAAAAACAAAAGCGATTATTCCAGTTCATATTTTTGGAAATGTTTTTGATGTTGTTGGCTTGAGAAAATTAATACCAAAAAAAATAAGTATTATTGAAGATGCAGCACAGGCTCATGGAAGTTCAATTAATGGAAAAAAAGCTGGATCATTATCAGATCTAGCCACTTTTAGCTTTTATCCAACTAAAAATTTAGGGGGATGTGGTGATAGTGGAGCTATTACAACTAATTCGATTAATTATTTTAATAGATTGATTAAAATGAGAAATTTAGGCATGAAAAATAAAGATGAATTTGTTGAAAGTGGAATGAATTCTAGGATTGATGAATTACAATCTTTAATTTTAAGATCAAAACTTAAAAAACTGGATATTATGAACGATAACAGAAAAAAGAAATACAATATTTACCTAAAAAATTTAAACAAAGATTATTTTTTACCTCAATTAATAAAGAAAAATGTTATTTCCAACTATCATATCGCGCAATTTATTTTTAGAGGAAATAAAAAAAAATTAATTGATTATCTAAATCAAAAAAAAATTCAAACAAATGTTTATTATCAGAAACCTCATCATTTACAAAAAGTCATAAAATATTTAAATTATAAAAAAGGTGACTTGAAAATAACTGAAAGAATTTGTAAGGAATGCATCTCTTTGCCGCTTTATCCGGAGATTTCAAATTCCGATATTTACAGAGTTATCGATTCTATTAATTTTTTTTTAAAAAATAATTAATGATAAAAAAAAAAATTAGTCTCATAATTCCAATTTTTAACGAGGAAAAATTAATTGAAAAAAATATTAAGAAAACTTATTTTTTTTTAAGTAAAAATTTTAGAAAATTTGAGATAATAATAGTAGAAAGTGGCAGCACTGATCAATCGCTCTACATTTGTAAAAAAGTAGAAAAAAAATATAAAAACTTAAAATTAATAGTTGAGAAAAAAAGAAACGGATTTGGAGCGGCTTTAAAAAAAGGTTTTAAGTTATCTAGTGGTTACATAATATCGTTATTTGCAATCGATTTTGCATTTGATTTAAAACATTATCTAAAAGCCTCGAGACTATTAGAAAAATATGATTGTGTACTCAGTTATAGAGTAAATGACGATCGATCATTGTTAAGAAAATTTCAAAGTATTATTTTTAATTTTGTAGCTAAAAAATTATTATCTATTAAAGTTAAGAATATTAATTCTGCATTAAAAGTATATAAATCAAATTTTATAAAAAGATTAAAAATTAAAAGCAATGGCTGGCTTATTGATACTGAAATAGTCTTTAATATTCAAAAAAAAAATTTAAATATTATAGAAATACCTGTTCAAATAAATTATCGAAGAGAGGGAAAGTCTTCCATTAAAATTTTAACACCAATAATAATTTTTTTTCAACTAATATATTTTTATTTGAAGAATATTTAATTTGGTTTAATTAACAATTTGTTTAAAATATGCGATAAGCATTTGTCAATAGGAGTCTGATTTTTTTTTCCATATTTATAAAAGTTTTTACTTTCTACATTCGTATACAATGAATCAAATTTTTTAATTCTCATTGGAATTTTCTCGAATTTTACTTTCCCAAACTTAATTCTTTTTATTATTTTTTGTAAAAGTTTTTCTATTACAATCATTCTTCCAACAAAATTTATTGGCACATATCCTTTAATATTTTTTTTGATTAATAACTCAACAAATTTTGCTATATCAGGTATATATGCAAAATTTCTTTTTCTATTTTTTCCATAAACAGTAGTTTCTTTTTTTGTTATTAAATCATTGAGTAATGTTGCTAGCAGACCTGGATCATATTTTTTGAGCGGGAGCTCACTATTAAAACAATTACCCAGTCTAATACAAACAGTATTTAATTTATATTTTTTTGTTTTCCGTATAATTAATCTTTCGGCTTTTGATTTCATAACACCTATTGCGTCTACTGAATTAAAAGATGTTTTATCTTTAATTTTTCTTACCCTAGAGTTATTAAATTGGGAAAATGTACCTAAATGGACAAAAATTTTTTTTGTTTGTAAAGTTTGTAAATTCTTTAAAATTATGTCTACAGTTTTATAATTAGTTTTTTTATTGAAAGAACTATTATTTCTAGCAAGTCTATGTCTCGTCCATCCAATACAATTAATTATTATATCTGACCATATCAAGTGTTTTTTAATATTTATTTTTAAAATATCTTTTTTATAAAATTTTTTTTTTTTTAGTTTTTTAATTCTATTATATGAGCCAAAACATAATGGGTCTAAATTATCTATAATTTGTACTTCAAAATTTCTTTGAATTAAAAGCTTAGAAATCTCAGAACCTATTAATCCTGCACCACCAAGTATTAAAATTTTATTTTTTTGCTTCTTTTTTTTGTTTTGCAATCTCATAGTCATCTAGCTGACCTATATCTATCCAATAATTTTTTAGTAAATATTTTGATATTTTGATTTTTTTTTTCATTAACTTTTTTATTAAATCATCCATTCCAAAATATTTATTATCAGGAATAAATTTAAAGATTTCTGGTTTACAAACATATATACCTGATAAAATTTCTTGTTTATATGTAGGTTTTTCTTCTAATTTAGTTATATAGTTATTTTTAGTTGTAACTTTACCAAATCTAAATGGCAAATTTATTTCTTTTGTCACCACTGTAAGTATTGATTTTTTTTTTATAGAATATTTCCTAATATCATTTAAATTTGCAGTAGTTAGAATATCTCCATTAAGAACAAAGAAAGGGTTAGTTAGTTTATCTTTTAACAGACTTAAGGGGCCACATGTTCCTAGTTTTTTTCTCTCTCTGGAGTAAAGTATTTTAATCTTATATTTTTTGCCATCTCCTATTTTATTTACAATTTCATCATGTAAGTAATTGGTAGCTATATATATAGTTTTTACATTATTTCTCTTGAGCAACATTATTAAAGATTCTAAAATTGAATTATTTCCAACAGGTAGTAATGGTTTTGGCAAAACTTTTGTTAACGGATATAATCTTTTCCCCAAACCTCCCGCTAAAATTACTGCAGCATTAATCATAAAATTTATATTTTTATATTTTTGTTAAATGTTATACGTTGATAGTTTATAAAAACAATTAATAAAACATATAATTTTTAGAAACAAAAACTACACAATAGAAGAAAAATAAGTAAAGATTTTAATGTCGAAACTTACAAAAAATATTTAATCTTAGCAAAAAAGTATAAATATAATTTTATTTCATTTTTAAATTTTGAAAAAAAAAAAAATCTTAAAAATAAATCAATTATTATAAGACATGATGTTGATATTGATCTGAACTTAGCAGTAAAGTTTGCTAAAATAGAAAATAAATTAATTTTTCACCAGAAAGCCAACCTTTTTAATTATAAAATGATTTTCCTTGTAGGAATACAGGTTTGTGAAGTTTGAAATTCCAAAATTATAATTACCACTTGCTGGAATTTCCAACGATATTTTAAAATTACCTTTTTTTTCAATCTGAACATAGGCTCGGTTTTTTTCTTTACTATCTATAAAACCAGCTCTTAATCCTCCATTTATAATCTCACCCTCTAAAACAAATATGTCACCTTTATTTTTGTTTATTTTTTTAGTCCACAATAAATCGTTTTCATTTGTGCAAGGCAAAAATTTTAAAAAATAAAAATCTTTAACAATTTTATACGCAACTCTAGTATTTTTTTCGATGGCATCTCTCGGTGGACAATAATTATTGCTAATACTTCCAGCATTAGTAACAAATTTAGATGGAAATATTTCAATATTTAAATCTTTATTTTTATAATCAATTATTGAATTATCTATATTTTTAAAAAAATAACCCTCAGTTTTATCACCAACATATTTTTTTAAATTTTTTGGTATCGTATATAAGTTTATTTTTTTTGAAAATTGAAAGTATGGCTTTTGATCATAACCAAAAATACTTAATGATTTAGGTAAGTTTTGAGGATAATTAATCACTTTGTACATTTTACTAAAACATTCTTTTTCTAAATTATTAAATTCAACTCCTTCAAATTCAACCTGTGCATTTATGTTTTCAGGGGCTATTTCTTTATTCCTATCTATTAAACTCACTTCTCTATATACAGGAAATATTATTAAACTAATTTTACTTAATAGATCAGTTTTATCAATTTTGACAGTTCTATCATAATTCATGTAATGACTATATTTTTTAAGATTATTATTTTTATATTTTAAGGTAGGCCAGACAGTTTGTAACCCACAATAATCAAAATTAAATTCAAGAATGATATGTTCTACATTTCCAGTTAAACCGACAACATTGGGGGGATAAACTTTATTTTCGAATAATTTTTCTGTATCTATTTTAAAAAGAGTAGAATTTTCTTTGTTTTTCTCTGAAATATTTAATTCTTCTTTAGTCAAATTGTTGAGTTCAAATAATATTTTTTCAAAATTATATTTTTGATAAACCATGCTTATTTTAAAAATAAAAAAACATGAAATTAAAATAAAAAAAAATAATATTAATAAGTTTCGAATTCGAATAAAGTTAAAAAGTCGAGTATTTTTTTTGTAGTTAAACGTAAAATTACTTATAGATTGAAAAAAAACTCCTATTGATAATAAAGGGATTACCTCAAGATAGAAGAAGTGTCTTACATAAAAATTAAGTATTGGATAAGACAAAAGAATAAAGATTATTAGTGATGAAATAATTCCTGAGGTAAAGTTTTTATAAAATAAATAAAATAAAAAATATGCAAAAATAAAAAAAATTACTTCGTCCTTAAAAATATTTAATAATAAAGCTCTAGATTCATAAAAATTGATTATGTAATCATTTTCAACTCCAGGCATTGGTAATAAGCTCTCATTTGATAAATTGAGAACACGGGATATAGAGTTTAATATTTTTGTTATAAAATCTGCAGGAAAATTTAAAAGTATTTTAGAAAATATTTCACTGTCAATAATAGATATAAGCCATAAATAATTATCATTGAAGCAATAACCAAAATCATAGAGTGGTCTGTCTAAAGAAAAACCTCCTTCAGTTGCAGTAATTAAACCGCCGATAACATTACCAATTGTTCCGGTTAATCTTAGATATTGAGGGACAAGAATTATTATTAAAGAAAAAATTATATAAAACGAATTTTTTTTGCAAATTAATTTATTTTTAAATAAGGAAAAAATTATCAATAAAATGAATGGAAATAAAATTATAATTAAATCTTGCCTTATATAAAGACCGTAGCTCAAAACAATAGTTGAAATTAAAATTAAAATTTTGAGTATATTGAAATCAATTTTTTTATAGATAATTATAAAAGATGATAAAATCATGAATAAAAGAATCGTTTTGCTAAAATAGTCTCTAAAAGGCGATGGAAATAAGTTGTATAAATGAATAGGAGAAGTAAGAAAAATAGCACATAAAATGAAAGAAAATAATTTATTAATTTTAAATAATCTAAATATCAAATACGAAAATAAGATTGACAAGGAAAAAAGAAATGAGGAAAATTCTTTTTTAAATGGAATTAAGCTTTTAGGTAATTTTGCAGTTGGGTCATAAGATAATTGAAGCAGGTTATTTTTTTCAATAAATGATGTGTATAAATAAGCGACCAGAAATGACAAAATAATTAGTGAAAATCCAAGAAAAAGATCCTTTTTAAATTTTGAAATTAAAAAATATATTTTGGAAAAATTAAAAATGTTCAAAAAATAAAAATTATCTTTAATGAAAAAAAAATGAATCAAAAAAACTGATATTAAAGAATGAACTGCAGAAAGTGATATTAGAAATATATGAGTGGTTCTACTGCCATGATATACAATATGTAAAGAGTGATAATTAATAAAAAATATGGTTAAAAAAAAAATAGAGTAAATAATTGTTTTTTTAAAATCTATATTGAAATTCTTAACAATGTTTATTTTCATAATTAAAATTAATTGGGATAATTACCTTAGTGCTTAAATTTTTGAAAGTTATATATATTTTAAATTTCTTTATAAAGTCTTTCTTCATTTTTATCCAAAAAAATAGCTAATTAATCCGGTTTTTCGCTGAAAGAAAATTTGGACTTTACAGTTCATTTTTTGAACGCTATAAAAGGTCAATTTTTGAACACTATGAGCAAAATCCAAGATCAATTTAATGTTTTAAGAAAAATTAAATCAAATCCTAACAGTTCTCAAAGACAATTGGCGTTAGAGGTCGGGTTTAGTTTGGGTAAATTAAATTATTGTATAAATGCTCTTAAAGATAAAGGTTTAGTAAAAATTAATAGTTTCAAAAAAAACCCAAGGAAAATAAAATATTTATATATTCTTACACCTAAAGGAATTTCAACAAAAACTAATATTACTATTAATTTTATGAAAAAAAAAATGAAAGAATATGACGAATTAAAAAAAGAACTTGAAAATAATTAAAATGCTAAATATTAAAAAAATTAAATCCAAAACTCATATTAAGAAATACTTTGAAGGAATTAAAGATATTTCAGAAAATATAAATGAAAAAGATATTGAAAGCTTGGCAAAAGCTTTAGAAAAAATAAAAAAAAGAAATGGTAGATTATTTTTTTTAGGAGTTGGTGGCAGCGCTGGAAACTCATCCCATGCAGTAAATGATTTTAGAAAACTATGCGAAATAGAGTCTTATACACCAACAGATAATGTTTCTGAACTCTCAGCGAGAATAAATGATGATGGCTGGAATAGTTCTTTTGCTGAATGGCTTCGTGTTAGTAAGTTGAATAAAAAAGATGCTATTTTTATATTATCGGTAGGTGGAGGTAATTTAAAAAAAAAAGTAAGTTTAAATTTAGTGGAAGCAATTAAGTATGCAGTAAAAAAAAAATCAAAGATATTTGGTATAGTCGGTAGAGATGGTGGTTTTACAAAAATCTATGGAGATGAAGTAATAGTAATTCCGAATATAAATTCAAATTTAGTTACACCATTCGCTGAAGCATATCAGGCTGTTGTTTGGCACTGTCTAGTGTCTCACCCTTTATTACAAAAAGTTAAAACAAAATGGTAAATTATAATAAAGCTGTTTTTTTAGATAGAGATGGAGTTTTAGTAAAATCTTTTGTAAAAAATGGAAAAGCTTTTGCACCAACACAATTTAAAGATTTTAAGATTTATAAATATTCTAATAAATGTATTAAAACGTTGAATTCTTTTGGATTCAAAACTATTGTAGTAACAAATCAGCCAGATGTAGGTAGAAATATAATTTCAAAAAAAACATTAAATAAAATGCATACTTCATTAAAAAAAAATATTGAAATTAACAAAATATATACCTGCATTCATACCCCGCAGCAAAATTGCAAATGCAGAAAGCCTAATCCAGGGATGTTATTTAAAGCGGCCAAAACTCATAAAATTAATTTAAAAAAAAGTTATATGATTGGAGATAGATTAATGGATATTTTATGCGGTAATAAAGCTGGATGTAAAACAATCTTTATTAATAGAAATTATAAAGAAAAAAAACCTCTAAGCCAAATTGTTTCAGTTAAAAATCTCAAAGAAGCAACAAAATGCATTATAAAGAATTTAAAAAAATGACAAATATAAACGATTTAAAGATAAAAATTTTTGCAGATGGAGCTGATTTAGATGCAATAAAAATTTTAAATAAAAATAAATATATAAAGGGCTTTACAACAAATCCTTCTCTAATGAAGAAGGCAGGAATCAAAGACTATAAAGAATTTGCCATAACACTTTTGTCTGAAATTAAAGATAAGCCAATTTCATTCGAGGTATTTTCAGATGATATCATTGAAATGGAAAAACAAGCTGAAGAAATTGCATCATGGAGTGAGAATGTAAATGTAAAAATACCCATTACAAATACAAAAAAAGAAAGCACAGAAGAGTTAATCAGAAAACTCTCATCAAAAGGAATTATTTGTAATATTACTGCGATTTTTACAGTAGAACAGGTAAAAAATATTATAGAAGTTTTGGATAAATCTACCCCCGCAATATTGTCTATTTTTGCCGGTAGAATTGCTGATACTGGAATTGACCCTTCACAAATTATAGGCGAGTCCATTTCATTGGCAAAATCTAAACCCGAGGCAGAGGTTTTATGGGCTAGTACTAGGGAAAATTTAAATATATTTCAGGCAGATGAAATTGGCTGCCATATTATAACAGTCCCGCATGACTTGTTAAAAAAAATGTCTCACTTAGGTAAAAATCTAGAAGAATTTTCTCTTGAAACAGTACATGGTTTTTATATGGATGCATGCTCAGCTGGATATAAAATTAAAATAAAAAATGAAATTTAAAAAAATTTTTATTACAGGTGGCGCCGGGTATGTTGGAAGCTGTTTAGTCCCCGAACTTTTAAAAAAAGGTTATGAAGTAACTGTTTATGATATTATGTATTATACAGACAATTTTCTTCCTAAAGATCATCCTAATTTAAATATTATAAAGGGAGATATTAGAGATAAAGGAAAAGTTCAGACAAGCTGTAAAGATCATGATGTTTTTATTCATTTAGCATGCATATCTAATGATACAAGTTTTGCATTAGATGAGAAATTGTCAACAAGCATAAATTTGGATGCTTTTGAACCAATGGTTTTAACGGCAAAAGAATCCAGCATTAAAAGATTTATTTATGCTTCTTCAAGTTCAGTTTATGGAATTTCAGAAGAAAAAGATGTTACCGAGGGTCATCCATTGGTTCCTTTAACTTTATACAATAAATATAAAGGAATGTGTGAACCTCTTCTTTTTAAGCATACAGATGAAAATTTTGAGGGGGTAGTTTTCAGACCGGCAACAGTTTGTGGTTATGCGCCAAGGCAAAGATTAGATTTATCAGTAAATATTCTTACAAACTTTGCAATAAATAAAGGGATGATAAAAGTTTTTGGAGGAAACCAATTAAGACCAAATTTACATATTATGGACTATTGTGATGCAATTGATGTACTTATAAAATCAGAATCAGAAAAAATTAAAAATCAAATTTTTAATATTGGATATCAAAATTTATCTATTCTTGAAATTGCAAATTTAGTAAAAAAAGTTGTAGAAAATAAATTTCCAGAAAAAAGTGAAATTAAAATTGTTAGAGAGTCATCTGATGATAATAGATCATACCATATAAATTCAGACAAAATAAAAAATTTACTAAATTATTCACCTAAAAGATCTATAGAAAACGCAGTAGAAGATCTTTGTGAAGCTTTTAAAAAAAATTTGTTAAAAAATTCATTTAATGAGGATATTTATTTTAACATAAATAGAATGAAAAATATTAACGCTAAATGAAACGTAAAAAAATTATTTCACTTGTAACAGGAGGAAGTGGCTTTGTAGGAAGTCACGTTGTAGATTTATTAATAAGCAAAAATCACGAGGTTAGAATAATAGATGATTTGTCAGGTGGTAATTTAAAAAATATTAACCATCATTTTAAAAATAAAAACTTAAAATTTAAAAAACTAGATATTAACAAATTAAAGTCTAATGAAGTTTTCTTTAAAAACGTTGATCATGTATATCACTTTGCTGGGAAGGGCGATATTGTACCTTCAATAGAAAACCCTATTTTATATTTTAAAACCAATGTTATAGGAACCGCAAATGTTTTAGAGGCCTGTAAATATAATAAAATTAAAAGGTTTGTTTATGCGGCTTCCTCTTCATGCTATGGAATTGCAAAAACACCAACTAAAGAAGATCATCCAATTAATCCTCTTTATCCTTATGCTTTAAGTAAATATTTAGGAGAAAATTTAACATTTCATTGGTCTAAAGTTTATAAAGTTGAGGTTAACTCTATAAGGATATTTAATGTATATGGTCCCAGAGTAAAAACTTCAGGTGTGTATGGAGCAGTTTTTGGAGTTTTTTTTAAACAAATACTATCTAATAGACCTCTTACAATAGTTGGAAATGGTAAACAAAAAAGAGATTTTTTATATGTGACTGATGCGGCACAAGCTTTTTATAAATTAAATAACTCCAAAAGAGTAAATGAAATTTATAATCTTGGTGCCGGAAAGCCTACCTCAATAAATTATTTAGCGAGCATGCTTAGCAAAAAAATTATTAAAATTCCTCAAAGACCAGGAGAACCCAAGGTTACTTTTGCAAAAATTCAAAAAATTAAAAAACATTTAGGCTGGAAGCCTATCATTAAATTTGAAGATGGCGTGAAATTAATGCTTAAGGATTTAAAAAAATGGAAATCAGCTCCATTATGGAATCCAAAAAGTATAAAAAAAGCGACAAAAGTTTGGTTTAAATATATGAAAAATATTAAATAGCTATATGTCAAAAAATTATTTAAATATTTTCAAATATAAAGTTAAAACAGCTTCAAGTTTAAAAAAAATAAAAGAAAAAAATAAAAAAAAAATCATTTTATGTCATGGTGTTTTCGATGTTGTTCATCCAGGACATATTAGGCATTTTATTTATGCAAAATCAAAAGCTGATATTTTAGTTGTAAGTTGCACTTCTGATAAATTTATTGATAAGGGAACTTATAGACCCCATGTTCCTGAAAGATTAAGAGCATTAAATCTAGCGGCATTACAAATGGTTGATTTTGTAATTATTGATAATAACAAAACACCAATTAACTTAATTAAAGTTTTAAAACCAAATTATTTTGCTAAAGGCTTTGAATACAATGCAAAATTAAATCTAGAAACTAAAGAAGAAATTAAATTTGTAGAGTCTCAAGGTGGTCAAATGATTTTCACACCAGGAGATGTTGTTTTTTCTTCCAGTAAAATAATTGATAATAATCAACTAAAAATTGATGATGAAAAATTATTATCTTTATTGGCACACAACAATATAAAGTTAAATAATTTAATAAATATAATCAAAAAATTTAAAAAATTATCTGTCCATGTTATTGGAGATACGATTGTAGACACATATACAAATACTCAATTTATTGTAGGTCAAACTAAAACACCTACCTTTAGTGTTTTGTATGATTCTGAAAAAAACTATATTGGAGGAGCAGCAATAGTTGCACTTCATTTAAAAGCTGCGGGAGCTAAAGTTAAATTTACATCTTTACTTGGTAATGATAAACTTAAAAAGTTCGTTGTCCAAGAATTGAAAAAAAATAAAATTTTAACAAATTTAATAATTGATAAAAATCGACCAACAACAAATAAAAATTTAATAATTTCAGAAGATTATAAATTATTAAAAATAGATAAACTTGACAACAGGCCTATAAACAATCTTCAAATTAATAAAATAATTAGAAATATAAAAAAAGATAACTCAGACATAATGATTTTGAGTGATTTTAGACATGGGATATTTAATAATTTTAATGTCGAAAAAATTTGTTCAGCAATCCCAAAAAAAATTTTTAAAGCTGCAGACAGTCAAGTTGCAAGTAGGTGGGGAAATATTACACTTTTTAAAGACTTTGATCTTATAACTCCAAATGAGAGAGAAGCAAGATTTGCTCTAGCAGATCAAGATTCTACAGTTGGTCAATTAGCAACAGAACTATATAAAAAAACAAATTGTAATAATTTAATTTTAAAACTTGGAAGTAAGGGAATTTTTTGTGTATCAAATGTAATTAATAAAAATAAAGATAAATATTTTTTCTTAAATTCATTTCTTAATCAAAATTCATTGATAGACGCAGTAGGAGCTGGAGACGCATTGTTGGCTTACTCATCCTTGTCTTATAAAATATCAGGCTGTCTTATTTCATCTTCAATCATTGGCTCTTTAGCAGCATCTTGCGCATGTGAAATAAGAGGAAATCAACCAATTAATTCTTCTCTTATTATTGATAAGATAGATGAATTAAAAAAAAGATTAAAAATTAACTAATAATAATGAAGACAATAATTGTAGGTCTAGGAATTCAAGGTAATAAAAGAAAAAAATTTATAAAAAAAAGTGAATATTACGCCTCAGTTGATAATAAAAATAAAAGAGCAGAATACCATTCATTAAAAAAAGTTCCAACAAGAAATTATAACAATGCCATTCTGTGCATACCGGACAATCAAAAAAATGAGCAATTAAAATATCTATTGAAGAATAATAAAAATGTTATGATTGAAAAACCATTAAAACTTAAAAAAAAAAGTGATTACAAATTAATCGAAAAAGCGGCAAAAAAAAAAAAATTGCATATTTATACAGCTTATAATCACAGATTTGAACCACACATAATTTCAATTAAGAATATTTTAAAAAAAAAAAAAATTGGTAAAATTTATTCGTGCAGATTATTTTATGGTAATGGAACATCAAAATTGGTTAGAAAAAGTAATTGGAAGGATAAAGGGAATGGTGTTATCGATGATTTATGCTCACATTTGATTGATATATGTATTTTTTGGTTTGGAATAAAAAAAATCAAAAAATTTAAAATGATCTCAAACAATAAATTTGAAAATAAATCAATAGATCACGCAGTTATTGTATCGAATCAAAAAAATTTTAGAATAGAATTAGAAGCAACATACTGTATGTGGAAAAATACATTTTCTTGTGATATTTTGGGCAGTAAAGGATCTTTACATATTGACGGACTTTGCAAGTGGGGACCTTCAATGCTTAAGGAAAGATATAGAACTTTCCCTTCTGGAAGGCCAAAAGAGATAGTAAAAATTTTAAAAAAAAAAGATCCTACTTGGAAATTAGAATATAATTTTTTTAAAAAAAATATTAAAAAAAAGTCTTTAACTAATTTGAAAAATGATCTTAAGATCTTTTCAATTTTAAAGAGTTTAAGATAATGTTGAAAAAAAATTTAAAAATAGGTTTTGCTGGTTTAACTCATTTAGGTACAGTTTATGCAGTTGCGGCTTCAGAAAAAAAATTTAAAGTAGTAGCCTTTCATGAGGATGAAAAAATAATTAAAAATTTAAATAATTTTGATATATCGTATTTTGAACCAAATTTAAAAAAGATACTAAAAAAAAATAAAAAAAATATTTTTTTTTCATATAAATACAAAGATTTAAAACTCTGTGATATTGTCTTTGTATCTTATGACACTAATACAGATAAATTTAATAATAGTGATTTAAAATCACTTAAAAAAAAAATTAATAAATTAATACCCAATCTTAAAAAAACAGCATTATTAGTAATTTTGAGCCAGGTAAAACCTGGATTTACTAGAAAAATAAACTGGCCTAAAAAACAGCTTTTTTATCAAGTTGAAACATTGGTTTTTGGAAAAGCTTTAAAAAGAGCAATAAACCCCGAAAGAATAATTATTGGAGCTCACAATGAAAGTTTGAATAACAAAAAAATTATTGATTATTTTTCTGAGTTTTCAAAAAACTTGATATTTGTAAATTATGAAACGGCAGAAATTACAAAAATATCAATTAATCTATTGTTAATTTCAAATATTACGGCTTCCAATTTGTTATCTGAGATATGTGAAAAAAATAATGCAGATTGGTCACAGGTAGAAAAAGCACTAAGGCTAGACAAAAGAATTGGAAAAAATTCCTATATTAGACCAGGCATGGGAATTACAGGGGGGAATTTAGAGAGAGATCTTCAAACAATAAATTTATTATGTAAAGACCAAAAGCTATATCAACACCAAAAAATAGTAAATGAATATATTAATTTTTCAAATTATAGAAAAAATTGGATTGCAGACATAGTGTCAAAATTAAAAAAAAAGAATAATAAATCAATAAAAATTGGATTACTTGGTCTTACTTATAAAGAAAATACTAATTCAATTAAAAACTCCTGTTCAATAGATTTAATTAAAAAATTTAATAAAGATGAATTTTTTACATACGATCCTAAAGCTTCAAAAAATATTAAATTTAAAAATATTAAAAGGTGCGAGAATATGAATCAAGTTATATTAAAAGCAGACATAATCATAATTGCTACACCGTGGAGAGAATTTAGAAAAATTAAAATTGATAGTAAAAATTGCAAATATTTGATTGATCCATTTGGAATCTTTCAATACAAAGCCAATAGTCATCATTTTGGTTATTTTACCATGGGAAAAAATCTTTAATATTTTATATGAAAAAAAGAATTATTATTTTTGGTGCAGGATTTATCAGTAATTCTTTATTGGAAAAACTTAAGATTAATAACTTTCAAGATGTAATTCAAATAAATAAAAAAAAAATTGATCTATTTCAAAATTCATCAATAAAAAAAATAAAAAAACTATTACAAAATAATGATATAATTATTTTTATTGCTGCAAGAGCTCCTGTAAAAAATATTTCAATGCTTGAATATAATATAAAAATTTTACATAATTTTATTGAAGCGATAGAAAATAAAAAAATTCATCATTTTATATATGTGAGCTCAGATGCAGTGTACGATGATAGCAAAAAATTTATTACTGAAAAATCAAACATCAATCCAAAATCTTTTCATGGGTTAATGCATTATTATAGGGAGAGAATTTTATCAAATTATCTAAATTGTCCACTCTGCATAGTTAGACCAACCCTTGTTTATGGTGAAAAAGATCCTCACAATGGTTATGGACCTAATCAATTTATTAGATCTGCACAAAATAAGAAAAATATAAAAATTTTTGGTAATGGCGAAGAATTAAGAGATCATGTTTGCATTGATACTGTAAGTGATGCTATTTATGAATTAATTAAAAAAAGATATAATGGTGCGATCAATATTGTAAGTGGAAGAGCTTACAGCTTTAAAGACATAGCGAATCGCGTAATTAAAAATTATAAACAAATTAAATTAATTAAAATTGCGAGAAAAGGCCCCATGCCACATGATGGTCTTAGAAAGTTTGATGATAAACTTTTAAAAAACATTATAAGAAAACACAAGATTGTTAACTTACTTGATTGGATTGATAAAAAGAAAAAATATAGAATAAAATGAAAATTGAATTTATTGATTTAAAATCTAGATATAAATTAGAAAGACAAGAAATTCTTAAAACTTTAGATAAAGTTTTAAAAAAAGGACATCTAGTTTTAACAAATGAATTAGAAGAGTTTGAACAAAAAATATGCCAATATACAAAACAAAATTATTGCTTAGGTTTAAATTCTGGCACCGATGCTTTAATGATGTCGCTTTGGGCACTAGGTATTGGCAAGGGGGATGAGGTAATAACCTCCCCAACATCATTTATAGCCACAGTTGGAGCTATAACTCATGTAGGTGCAAAACCAGTGTTTGTCGATGTAAAAGAAGATTTTAATATAGATGAGGATAAAATTATTGAAAAAATCAATAAAAGAACAAAAGCTATAATGCCAGTTCATTGGACTGGAAGGATCTGTAACATGGATAAGATAAAGTTTATTGCAAGAAAATATAATTTAAAAATTATTGAAGATGCCGCTCAAGGAATGGGATCATATTATAAAAAGTTTCATGCAGGTTCCTTTAGTGATGTTGCTGCCTTTTCAACACACCCTCTTAAAAATTTAAATGCACTTGGTGATGGTGGTTTTATAACGACTAATAATAAAAAAATTTACACTAAAATAAAACTCTATAGAAACCATGGAATGAAAAAAAGAGACTATGTGGAGTCATATGGAGTAAATTCAAGACTAGATGTGATAAATGCAGAAATTTTAAAAATGAGACTTAAAAAACTAAAATCAATAAATGATAAAAGAAGATTAAATGTGAAAATTTATAGAGAAAATTTAAACAATAAATATATTAAAATCCCAGAAGATAAAAAAAATCAAATTAATTCATATGTGATGTTGCTATCGCAAGCAGAAAAAAGAGATAGTCTTCAAAAATATTTAAGTTTTAACAAAATACAATCGTTAGTCTATTATGGAACTCCACTACATTTGCATAAGGCTACAAAAAAATTAGGATATAAAAGGGGGTCTTTACCTATGGCAGAAAAATTAGCTGCTAAGGTCTTAGCACTGCCACATCATCAAAATTTATCAAAAGAACAAATTTTATATGTATGTAAAAAGATAAACAGTTTCTATAATTAATTTTATGAAAGTACCTTATAATTATTTACCAATGGAATTTAGAAAAAGTAATAAAATTCTAAGTCATTGGAA
>Ga0114997_10001633_pt1 | contig 18412 bp, 13 predicted proteins | sample ArcticOcean_MG_C_2_FD_87045 | JGI IMG/M metagenome (GOLD analysis project Ga0114997, IMG submission 87045) | Marine microbial communities from western Arctic Ocean - ArcticOcean_MG_CB4_136 | ecosystem: Environmental > Aquatic > Marine > Oceanic | place: Arctic Ocean: Canada Basin | collected...
TAATTTTATATTTGAGTATTATTACTCCTCCGTCTTCCCTCTCTCTCTTTTGCTTTTCTGTGCTCGTTTCTCCCCCTTAACTGCTTAAAAAAAAAAATAAAAGACCAAAACAACACCAAAAATTTTCATCAGCCTTTTCCTCATTCTCTCCTCACTCTCGTTTCCGCGCGAGCGTGTGTGTTTGTACATCAATCATCACACAAAATGGCGGAACCAGGGAAGAAATACGTCGATGGTGCCGATTACTACGGCGATACCACGTATCTGTGGCGAAACATGAAGGTTTTGGGTATCATCACTTGCTGTAAGTATGCGCAGTGCGCACCGCATGCTTCTTCGATTTGCCGCGGGAAGATTTTAGAGGAGGATTTTGAGAGGGATCTCTTTTTCTCTCCTCTTCTCTCTCGTTCGTTTGTAAAACATCGTCGCGTTTACGTTCGCACCTTCAACGCGATGACGTTTCTTAAGCTAAATTACAACTTTGATCTCTCTCTCTCTCTCTTTCTCTCGTGTGTATTAAAACAACAGATTGCATCATCGGGTCGCAACTTTCCGTGGTGAACAAAATTGCCGTCACCGATATCCCGGTCCCTAATGTTATTTTGGTCACTCAATTCGCGACGGCGTCGTTTTTACTCGGCTTAGCGCACATGTTTGGAATGATTAAGTTGGAGAATATCAACATGAGAACGTGTATTGGATTTTTACCGTTCGTGGCGTGTTTCTTTGCTCTTTTGAGCTCGGGTATGTGGGTGATGAAAGTCGCTCCTTTAGAGACGTTTATCGCGTTCAAGTCGACGACACCCATTGCCTTGTCAATTTTAGATTATATGTTCATGGGGAGAACATTTCCAAGCTTGAAGTCACTCTGTGCGATGGCTGGTATCACCGGCGGGGCGGTTTGGTACGTATCTGGCGATGTTAAATCAGAAAAAATTGCATACCTGTACTGCGCAATTTTTGTTTTCATGGCGTGCATCGAAGGGGGGGTTGCAAAAGATACGATTAATAGATATCAAATGAACTCGTGGTCGAGAACATTTTTGGTGAACACTTTGTCGATACCGGTCGGTATCGTTTTGTCTCTCCTTACCGGTGAAGCTGAAAACGTGAAAAATGGCATGGATGCGAACGGAGACGCGTTGAAATTTGGAAACCGAGGACTTATTGCGTTGGTGTGCTCGTGTTTTTTTGGCGTTGGGATGGGTGTTTTTACCATGCTCATCAGAGATGCGTTGAGTGCAACTTCGTGCGCGGTTGTTGCGACGTGTAACAAGTTTCTCGCCGAGGTTGTGAACTTTTTCATCTGGAAAAACCATGCCTCACTGGAAGGTGCGGGGGCGGTGTGCTTGATCATGGCGAGTGGTATTTTTTACGAGCAGGCGCAGTTACGACCGGGGGAGACCGGCTTCAATCCAAAAACAATATTGCCTTGCTTACCTCGAAGGGTTTTAGGTATCGTTCCTGACGAAGAAGGAGTCAGAGAAGGCCTCTTAGGAAAGTAAAAGCGCTGTTTTATTCATGGTCGTTATTTTTGCGTGCTGTATTAAATTTAGAGTTAATTCAGGCAGTGAGTGAGAGTTGCGCGCAAGCTCGTTTGTAATGTCAATCTATATATACTGTATATATGTAGTTTCAACTTCAACAAAAACTGATTTAAAGTATGGTATCCATTTGCGTGAACACGGCATCGACGTCTTCAATTTCCAAAATTTTATCCAACAGGACTTCGTTGGCTTCCGCATCTTCCTCAGAAACTTCTACGTTTGCTAATGGTAACAACTTTAATCCAGAGTTCTCAGCGTCTACATCAAATCCACCATCAATCAACGAATCTCTCGCGCTCGCAAATGACTGGTATTCCGCGATAACAACGTAACCATCCTCGGAAAATTCGTCGTTCTCCTTCACATCGTCTGCGCCAGCCTCAATGGCGGCTTCAAAAATCGCATCTTCGTCCCCAGATTTCAAATACACGAGACCTTTTCGTTCGAAGTTAAACAAAACCGAACCGGACTCGGCCATTTTCCCGCCACCTTTCTTCACCGCCGCTGGGATGTCTCCGGCGCATCGATTCACGTTATCTGATAACACTTCCATGACGATGCCGACGCCGCCGTGTCCGTAACACTCATACGTCAACTCCATGAAATCGCCGCCTTTTGCCTCGCCCGCCTTCTTCAAGTTTCTCTCGATTAAATCCGCTGGCACAGACATTCTTTTCGCATCTTTTAAAATGCCTTGCAAACGCACGTTATCCGTCCCCGTCCCGCCTTCTTTCGCCGCCCGCGCGATTTCTTTCCCAAACTTCCCATACAACTTTGTTCGAATGGCATCGTTTTTGTTCTTCGTTTGTGCAACCTTCGCGGCTTTTCTGCCCATGTATACCCTCGTATCTCTTTTCGGAGTATTTCCTGCTCTGTTGTTCTGTTGTTGTGTTCTCGTCGTCGTCGTCGTCGTCGTCGTCATCGTCGACGAACGCTTCATGCTTAAAGTAGAAGACGAAGTTGCCGTCAAACATGCCGTCAAACAAGTCGTCGACAACATTTTTTATTTGTTTTACGAGCTGCGTCCTTTATGAAGATGACTCTTCGTTCGTTCTCGAAGAAAAAGGGTCGTGCGCGCGTGTGTGGTGTCTGTGCGTGTATAGAGACAGAACGCAGTGCGAAGGAGTGCGTGCGTGCTTCTCCTCTTTTGATTTGAGGTAAACTTTTTTTAACTTTTTTTAAGGAGAACACTTTATCCAGAGAGTTGTGAGAGAGAGACAGAATTTCGACGAGATAATTTTTTCCACACAAGAATAATAATCGATACACACGCGCGGCGCGTTGAAATCATCACATCATCATCATCATGAGGAGGTGCGCGCACACCGCGTTATTTACGAAGATGGTCGCCTCGACGACGGAGATATCTTCCTCTTCTAGCGGAGGTGTCTGGAGACAAAAGACGACGACGATAATTCGGCAGTCTTCTTCTTCTTTTGGCGGCAAGCTGGTGGAAGAAGAACAATCTTCTTTGCCTGACTTTCACGACGGAAAGACGAGGAGTTGGAGCGCTGCGAGTAATAACAGCAGCAGTAGTCGACGAAGATACCATCACCAAAGCCAACACTACTACTCTGGAAGAGGTGGAGTATTATTGAACGACACACACAACGTATCGAGAGGAAGAAGAGAAAAAAATTCTTTTGGAAGTAGAAGAGGAGGAGGAGGAGGAAGAACCTTCGTTTCGTCCTCTACGTCTCTGTTCGCGAAGACGTATTACGATACTCTAGATGTTCCAAAAAGCGCCTCTCAAGGCGAGATTAAGAAGGCGTATTATAAATTAGCGAAGAAATACCACCCAGACTCCTCCGGAAAAGCGAAAGATGATGCCACGGAGAAGAAGTTTCAAGAAGTGCAGAAGGCGTACGAGTGTTTGAAAGACCAAAACCAGCGACAGACGTACGACGCGGTGGGACACGACACGTACGAACAAATGCAAAATGGAGGAGGTGGTGGTGGTGGAGGAGGAGGGGGACAAAGTGCATACGGACAAGGCGATGGTTTCCAAGGATTTCAAGGTTTTGGAGGACCTGGGGGAGGATTTAGAGTGCATTACGAGGGTGATATGGGCGACGGAGATCCTTTCGAGTCTCTCTTTGGGCAGATGTTTGGCGGCGGGCAAGGACAGTCTCCGTTTGGGCGTCAATCGTTCGATGTGCAAGGTCAAACGACGATTACTCTAAAAGAAGTCTATTTTGGAGCGAAAAAGACTTTGAGAGTGCCAGATACTATCGTTCAGGATAAGGATGGAAAGAGGAAAACAGTGAAAGGCAGGGACGTTGTGGTTGATATCCCACCCGGGATTGAAGACGGACAGAGATTGAGATTGCACGGACAAGGTATCGATCCGGAAGTGCAAGGACGACAACCAGGAAGTTTATACGTTACCGTTCGAGTAGTAGAGGATCCGAAGTTTGATCGAGTGGGTGCTGATATCGTCACTTCGGTTTCGTTAAATCTCACGGAGGCTATTTTTGGTGGCGAAGTGAAAACTACAACCCCGGGCGAGGATATTTTGAGAGTGAAAGTAAAGCCCGGAACTCAACACAACGATCGCGTCCGGTTGAGAGGGAGAGGTTTACCTACAGTACTCGATGGTTTAGGCATGTATAAGGGAGACATGTACGTCAGGTTTAAAGTCAAAGTGCCGAAAACGGTCGATATGAATGAAGAACAAGAACAGTTGTTGAGACGATACGCTGAGATTGAAGCGGAAAAGAACGCTAGCAAGGATACAACGAGTACTATGTCTTCGTCATCATCGAAAAATAGTAATAGCGCGGATTCTTCGGACACCACAAACAATAGTAATAGCAGTAGCAGTAGCAAATTTACTGCGAGAGGATCGACGAGTGAAACAGGAGAGGAGGAGGAGGGGGAGGAGGAGCAGCAACGGCAGCAGCAGCAACACAAAGACAAAGAAACGACGGCTTAAAAAAGCAAGCCAAGCTTTTGTCCGGAAAGTATAAAACAACGGCACGTATAAGAATAAAAAGGAGAGAGAACGAAGGTGATCGCGACAACAGTTTTTAATTATTATTATTATATATAAGATGAAGTATTTTCGATTATAGTTTACATAAGGTGCTTTCGGCGGTCTCTCCTTTTTTTTGCCGCGAAAGCCTTCTATTATAAGAATACAAGTACTTGTCGTCGCGAGAAGTTACTACCGCGGTCCTGCTCCCTTCAAACGATCGACCGTCTGGAGCGCTTTGTCCATCTTTTCAGCGGCGTCTTCAAAAGCGTGAAATTTGTTCTTTGCGGATGAAACGCGTTCAATTTTAATCCCAGATAGCCGTAAAAACGCGTTCTTCAAATCCGCCTTGTTCTCTAAATTCTTCTCGATATCGCTCACAGACATGGTCTGAATCGCTTGCTGATACTTCTTTGCCGTTTCAATAGCGTTTGCTGCACCTTCCACCGTCAAGGGTGGTTCTTTCAACATCAGTCTGTTCTTTCTGCACTCGTTTAATACGATTGGTATGCCTAAAACCGTAGCCGGTCGAATATCTTTGTTCACTTCCTTGGCGATTTCCGGCGAAAAGTGCTCGGCCATTTTCCCGACATCCTCGTAGGAAATGCCCGCTTTCCTGGCCATTTCCACGATTTGAACCCCATCTACGCTCAAATCTATTATTCTGTGGTCCACCTCTAACCAAACGTGCGCATCACATCGGACGCCTCCGTCGTTTTTTTTCGTAGATTTCACGTAGCCAACTTTCACTCCAACTGTGCTCTCGTCGATGCCGTTTTCAACCAAAGCGTGCTTTAAAGCCATGGATATCACCAATGACGCGTTCTCTAATCCACACTCTGGGATAATTGACATAGCTTCAGCGCACAAACTCACCATAACTCGGTCTCTCAACGTTACCGATGGTTCGTTCAGCGCGAGCTTTATCACGCAGTCGGAAAGCGATAACGATTTCCCGTCCGAAGTTCGAATTTCTCGCTCGAGCTTTTCGTATAAGCTCACGGACTGGTCGAGCTTTTTCACGTTGTTCACTTCGTTATTCGCGGCGCTGAAGAACCCAGAAGCGCTGGCTGAAAACGACGTTTTCATTCCGTCTTCTCTCTTCTTACTTTTGCTACCCATCATCGAAGTATTGAAGCTCTTTTGAGAAGAAGAAGAAAGAGAAGAAGAAGAAGAAGAAGAAGAGGTGAAAGAAGTTTTTTGTGTTCCCCTCGTCTTTGCCGATGATGATTTTGAACTCGCTGATGAAGCTTTTATTCCTTCTCGGCCCCTGCTCTTTCTCAACGAAGAAGAAAAAGAAGAAAAAACGACGTTATTGCCCCGAGACAACGATACGTTTGGTCTGCCGCTGGTTGATGGTAAGCACAGCATCGCGTATATGTTATAAATAATTTTGTGTGGAGACAAATGTTTTGAATCTTTCTTCTCCCTTTTTTGGGTGCTTCGTCGTCCTTCTTTTTTATGTGTTTTTTGGGGGCAGTTTCAGCTCTCTTTTTCACCACTTTTCTTCGCTTCTTTCTCTCTTTTGGGTGGTCGTCCCGAAAATATTCCATCCCCTTTTTCATGTCACAAACTGAGAGCACGTTCGTTCCCCGCCGCGAAACGAACAACAACGAGAAAGAGAGAAGGAAGAAGTAATAACGGTGAGAGTTTCCTTTCCTTCTGTACCTCTCGAGCGTAAGTGGTGCGAATATTCTTCTCTCTCTCTGTGTGTGTGGTCGTGGTTGTGTGCGAACGAAAACTTCTTTCGAGAGGGGCGCGATATATATTTTTTCTACAGAAAAGAGAGAAAGAAAGAAGAAGAGAAAGAAAAGAAGAAGAAAGAGAAGAAGGAGAGGAACAACAATTTTTTCTCGAGAGAAAGACACGAGAGAAAAAAACACAAAAAAGAAAAGAAAAAAACTGCTCATAAACTTTGCTCCCACTCCGGAACGTGTACAAGAAAACAGATGAAAGAAGGCACGGAACGCGAAAACGGTGTTAACGCGGGCGATGCGTGCGTAAGGTTTTGATTTTCAAGCGCGCGTGATTGATTATTTCTTCGATGGAAAACTCGGAGTTTTTTTTTCTTTTTGGAGGGGAAAAGGTTGTTTTACAATCCAGGAAAAGAGAAGAAGAAGAAATTTTTTCTCGTGTTTGAACAGGCTGTTTTTGGCTGAGTGAGTGACGAGGACAAAGAGAAAAAAAAAACAAACTCGATCATGAAGAACAATTTTTTTTTTCTTTCGATTGAATCGCGTTTGATTTCAAATTGAATTGTCGGGTTTTCTACCGCAAAATAGACATCCTTAGACCGCTTAGAAATGTCCGGACTAAGAACAAAAAAGCGAGCGCTAAGTTAGATTTTTCGAATGTGCTTTCGTTTGTGCGATATGATCATCAATAGGATGAGCATTGTGGTGTAAAGTTGGCGATTCTGAGTGAAATTCTTATCGCTTCTTCTTCTTTTGAGTGTTGCTGGATCGATTTTAGAACGAGGAAGACGAGAAAAGTCGCGCTTGAAAAAAAATTGAAGTGCGATTCTTCGGTTGATTTTCGGTGAAAGAACGCGCATAAAACCAGATAACGAGTCGTATATTTGTCACTCGAGGACATCTCCGTCGTTCTGCGCGAGTAAACGACGAAAATTTGATATGAACGCGCGGTTTCGTCGCAACGATAAAACCCGCGTCGTTCGAACGAGCGCGGAAACTCCGGACCGATAGTTTCGGAAAGGAAACCTCTAAAACGCCAAAAAAGAGCGCAGGATATCGATCCTAGTTTGTTTTTTGTCACCATAACGTGGATTTCGCTTCATAAAGATTGTTCCAACTTGGTGATTTTTGGGGACAAATAAGCGAGCTCCGAGCGAGCCGTCTCGCTCGGTTTCTCGCGTATGACCCGCGAGAAGAACTCTGCGTCGCTTTTAAGAACTAATTTCAATTTAAATGACTTGAAACTTCTAGAGATGATAGAAAGTATATCCTTACGTCGTTTAAGATCATGCGAATACGTCAGAGCATCTTTCCATACGCGTTCACGCTCGTTATGTAATATTTTTGTTTTTCTCGATTGTGTCTTTTTCATCGCGGCGAGTTTTCGAAGAGAAGGCAATTCAAATTCGAACAAATTTTCATTCAAAGCGCGAAATTTTTAGAGGGTCCATAGAATTCAATAAAAGAGAACAAAAACGTGATAGATCGATAGGGTATGTTGTGGTGGTTCATTAGATATCCTGACATGTATATATTTTTCTGGTTTAGATTGTTATTACAAAAGAAAAACATCGCGGTTCAAATTTCGAGAATTTGAATCTTGTTATTTTTCCAACGATCTAATTTTGATTTTTTAAAAACATCCTGTCGCCGGGTGAGATACACGACCGGATTCCATCCATCCTTCCATTTGTAAAGTGTCCGTATTGAAGTGCATTTTGTAGTTTACGACGCTTACTTCTTCGGGGCAGCCTTCTTCTTGGCAGCCTTCTTCTTCGGCGCCTTCTTCTTGGCAGCCTTCTTCTTGGCCGGGGCCTTCTTCTTCGCTACCTTCTTTTTCGCCGCAGCCTTCGGCTTCTTGGTGGTGGCTTTCTTCGCGACTTTCTTCGCGCCAGCCTTCTTGGCGGCTGGCTTACGCTTCGGGGCGGCTTTCTTGGGGGCTTTAGCTGGCATATTTATATATAAGGTATGTGTACGTGTGTTTAAATTTATGACGCCAATTGGAATTTGAATTGCCCAATTATAATTGAGTGAAAAGTTTTCGACACGATCCAACAGAATATTTTGTAACCCCCCTTCCTTGGCGGCTCGTTTCGATGTTCGAGAGAAACCCGACTTTTTTGGACCGAGAGAATTTTTTCTTTCCTTTTTTGTTTTTTTTGGTTCCCTTTTCTCTCTTTCCTCTCGAACGAAACACCAAAGAACACAAAACGACAACAAAAAAGGAAAAGTACCTTCTTCAATCGAGCGTCGTCTTTTTGGACTCTTCCTCCTGTCATACTTTTCAATCTCAGCGACGACGCATTCGCGTTCTCGCTTGTTCGCGTCAGATAGTTTTTTACGCTTTCACGTGAAGTTTACTACTCGAAAGTGAAGACAGAACTTCTCTGTTTTTTCTTTTGTTTGCTTTTTTTTTCTCTCCTTCAAAGGCGCCGGAAAGGACAAAAAGAGAAAAGAGAGGGGACGAGACGCAAAAAAAGCTCTTCTCTCGAAAAGGCAAAAACCTCCTCTGCAAGAGTCCAAAAAAACAAGAAGAAGAAGAAGAAAAAAGACACAAAAAAGGAGAGGAGAATAAACGGTGATGTAGAGATACATTCTGGTTCAAATTAAGAACACGCTGGATCGTCATCGATTCATTACGGATGTATCCCTCGCGTGGTGAACTCTGAACGATAGTACTGACGTTTTACGAAGCGCACGAGCCGCGACATTTTTCAGAAATATTTTTTTTGATGAGTTTTTTCTCATTTTCATTTCTTCTCTTTTCCTCTCGTTTTGCTTGGTTTTCAACAAGAGAAAGAGAGAGAGCGAGAGAGGACAAATTTCTTCTCTTCCTTCGAACACAAAAAGAGAAAAAATATCAAAGTTACCGTGTTCTGTCTGCGCGCGCAGTAAAAGTCGCGCAGACGCGCGATATAAAAACCGATCATCAAAACAGACGAAGAACGCGCTTTGTTTATCCTCCTCGTGCGCGTTTTCTTCTTCTCTGCACTTGAAGCCGCTTTGACATTTCTACGCGCGCGAGGAATATATTTTATGGTTTTCTTTTCTTTCTTCTTTCTTTGGTTTTGAGTGACTTTTTTTTTCTTTTTTCTTCTTGCAAAAAAACAGAGGAGGTCTCTCGTTTTGGTCTTTCCAGAAAAAGAGAAGAGAAAGAAGAAGGAGAAAAGGATTTCTTTTTTGTCACTCAAAAGTTTTCTCTCTTCTCTTTTCTTCTCTCTTTTTTACTCTCTTTTTTCTTTGCGCGCACGAGAACACTTCTCATCGAATCTTCTTCCGTCATACTTCAACAACGCACCATAAAACTTTCAATAGAGATTGCTTCTGGTACATAAATACGCGCGCTGACAAAATATCATCCCTCAAAACAGTCTTTATTATTCAACTAAACCATTCACCCAACAAAACCGAAAGTGAACACCACGCGGTGTGTTCATATTCCGAATTTGAATTTTGGACACCCTAAATAAGCCGAGCACCCTAAACTCCGGGAAAGCTGGGAGCGAATCTCAGACGATTCAGCGATTCAGAAAAGTTTTCAAAAGTTTGCCCCTCTCACCACGCACGCGTCGTCGAAAATGGACGACGACACGAGTAAAGAGAACAAAACTCATAGCAATAACAACAACAACAATGGCAACAGCGCGGCGACGCCATCATCGGTGCGTCGTGTGTCTCTTTTTCCTTCTTCGTTATATATCGCACTTTTCATTTCTCGCCTTCTTTGAGAGGCCAAAATTCAAACGGGAAAACTCTTTCAATTTTAACCAAAACTCACCTCTCTCTCTCTAATTAGATACTAAAGCGGGAACGAAAGCAAGCTCTCGGAGATGCGTTAGCCCCGAACGCGTCGACCAGGCGAAAAGTAGAAGAAGATAATAACAACACTGAAGAAGAAGTAGATATGGAAAACGATAATAATAATACGACGACGACGACAACGACGAGAGAATTAGTAGGAGCGCAACAAATTCAAACTGCGGGCGTTGTTGTCGCTGATCCGCAATCGCGAACGATAGCGCAATCGCCTTCGTTCCAAGCGAAGAAGAAACGAAGACAAAGTCTCGGAGGGAGACGCGTTTCGTTCGCTCAGCCGAGAGAATTGGAGGAAGTAAGAGAGTATTACAAGGTGCGTAACGAAGAGGGACACTACCCCATAATTTTGTTTTTTACTCAAAGAGAGAGAGAGAGAAGGGGAACAAATAACAGAGAGCAAAAGTTGTGAATTCTTCTTTCTTCTCTCTTCTCTCTCTCTCTCTCTCGTTTATTCACCAACCATTGTTTTCGTTTTCGCGATATATTTGACGACGACGACGACGACGACGACGTAGAATATCACAGACACATCGACTGACCAACCTCATGAAACTCTTTATCACATTTATAAAACCCGTACAGGAGAGCAACAACTCGAACACAAAGACGCGCGATTCGTTTGGAACAGCGGGAGGAGGAAAAGGAGGAGCAGCATTAGATGAGACTATGCTCAACCAAAGCTTATTGAACGATTCATCAATCGTGAACGATGACGTTGATTTCCAGTTGAGTGGTTTAGAACCGTTGCAAGAGGAAGAAGAGGATGGAGACGTGGATGACGACGTCACGAGGAATCAGACAACGACTGGATTTAGCTATCAACCCACCGAAGGTTTGACGACGTCGGTTATTCCGAGCATGGCCAATTTGGTCGAAGAAGACGAAAAAGAGGACGACGATGACGAAGAAGAAGGAAGGGATAAGAATGTTGTTGCGGGAGGAAGAGGTGATGAAGGCGCGACGACAGCCTTGATCACGGAGGCGGTGCCATCAATGTCGAGATTATTGGACGAAGATGAAGAACAAGATAAAGAGAATATTAGCGCCACTGAAAATCGGAGCGTGGACGCGAATGTCTCCGCAGAGCAAGTAGTGCAAGAAGATGAAATTACTCTCGGAAGTGTTTTGAACGTCACGGTGAACAACAACCAATCGATAGCATCGCAGTATACCTCGGGAGGAACCGAAAAATTGAACGTCACGAACTCTGTCGATGATTCGATGATGCAAAATAACAACAACAATAACAAGCAGCAACCGATTACGCCGAGTTTTACGTTTGGATTTGATAGCTCTCTTGATCCGGATCTCGTCGATAAAGATGGAAGTTCTCGAGAACATGCTACAATCACGCCGGCAACGGCGACGACGACGGCGACGAGGATGAACACAACGACGAGATTGAATAATACCACCACCAATAACAACACTACGACGATAAATACTGGAACAATGAATGTGACTATGGGATACGACGATGAAGACTTCGACGAGATTGACTTGAGAGCAAAAGCGAACAAGGAGATGGGAACAGAGACATACGAATTTTTGTATGGAGCAGGCGCCAACGCGACTCGAAGATTGACCGGAACGCAGCCGTTGAATTCGACGAACACGTTATCATCTTCTGCTCAAGAAACACCTTCGATGACCCTTGGAGGTAACGTGGCCAATGCGAATACTACGCAACTTCAAACGCCATTCGACGCTCCGAGTTCAAACGCAAAGAGCGAACACGATGGTTTCACTCCGGGTGAATCTACTCTTCGTATGGCAGAAGCGCTTCGTAAGCAACAGCACGGTCAGGAGGCTTTGCAAACGATGCGAATGAATTATCAAGTTGATGGAAATGACACGAATATGCATTCGGTCACGGTTACGAAAGACGACATCTTTCGTCGTCAAAGTCAAATGTACAACACGCCGGGTGCGAGATACAACAGAAATAGACGCTCATCTGCTTTGATGTTACTGGATAGATCCGAGCTCCACGGTCACTACACGCCAACGTTCGATAATGACAAGGCGCGAAACTTTGGAACGCCGGCGAGAAAAGGTGCGTTGAAAGGATTACCCGTCGAATTACCGCCGATTCCGGATGCGTTATTAGCGAAAGACGCGAAACCGTTGGAACTCTCCGATTTGTATCACGCGTGTCAAGTTTCGTTCGTTCCGGCGGAGAACATGCGACGAAGTTCAATCGCGTTTGGTCAGTTAGCGACCCTTCCGCCTCCAGAAACGTGTGAAGACGGGTTGAAGATTGTCTGTCTCGTGAATCCTTTGATTGAAGCGTTGGAATCGTTTCACGAGGATCTTGGTGAAAAAATGCACTCGTTATCCGCAGAGGTTGAGAAATTGCGCTCGGAAGTCGAAATTGCGCAACCGATGTTCCTTCGTTTGGCTTCTTCGGACGATCCCCAGCACAAGCGAGAAGTTTCAAGAGCTGGTCAAGCGCTGAAGAAAAAATGCAAAATGGAAGCGAACGAACGCTTTGATCGTCGAAAGCTCAACGCGGAAACAACGGTCAATGAAGCCTTGCGTGCGCACGAAAAAATTGCCCAAAACTCCAAGGAATCCGTGCATCAGTCGCGCGAACGTCTCGTCGAGTTGAGGCACATCGCCGAACGTAAACTCGAACTTTTGCGTAAGAAGCGTTCCGAGCAAATGCTCGCTATCGAAAATGCGAAGAAACCGGATGCTACTCGCACGGACGTTATGAATGCAGTTTTAGATTCTCGAGCGGCTTTACAGGCCGCGAATAACTTAGACATCAAGCTCGAAACGACTGTTGCCGAGAAACAGGCGAAGCAAGTTGCGCTCCCGAACGAAGTCGAGTCGTTGAAAGAGCGCGTCGAGGAGATGCGAATTGCCGTACAGAACGATCCAACTTTAGAAAACAATCAGGAATTGACGATGAATCTCACTAGAATGATTACGGCATCTTCAATGAAGGCTCTTGGAAATGGTAATAGTAGATTTTCCATAGCTGCCAATAACGCACAGACTCCAGGAAAAATGAGACTCGCGAGCCGTGTTCGTCTTTCTCAGAAAGCAAAGAAAGCTGAAAGTTTGGCGGATGACTATTCTATCATCGCATCTTTAGCTCCGTTTTCCTTGGAACGCGTCGATGGCGCCGAATCGGCGGAATTGACTTTGAGAGTTGGCGAGTTGTTCTTGGTCACTTTAGATGCGCGAACCGGCGCCGGGAGGTGCACTCTGGTTCAATCGTCCAGCGATAACAACATCAACAGCGATTCGCCGTTAGGCATTGAGAATGTGAAGAAATTTGCCGCTGCCGTAGCTGGTGCACCGTTTGCGTGGAACATCGGGGATCAAAGCTCATCCAAGATTATCATTCCTGGTGCCGGATGCTCCGGCGTTTTACAAAACATATGCCCGAGACTGAGAGCCGCCGAGGCGATTGTAAAAGAGTGCGAAAAGTGCAGAGACGCGTTTACAAGCATTTCGAACATAGTGTTGGAAGAAGACGGGAAGATCTCGTTGACGTTTAGCGACGTCCGAAGAGGACGCATCTTAGATGTCAGTCTGGATATGAGATTAACTATTGAAGATGCCGACGCTTCGAACGACTCCATCGGTTCGCGAGACGATGTGAAATGCGCTTTTGGATTTGGTACGAGCAAAGAAAATACGGAGAGAAGTTTGAGGCGAGCGTTGCGAAGATCGAACGCTTCTGTTTTCGGCGCCAAGAAGCTGTTTTCTACGTGCAAACTCGTGGATGCAGTCGTCAGAGGCGGGGTGGATGCGACGAACGCCGCCTTTGCCGTTCCGGATTTACCGGCGAGCAAAAAGATGAGTTCGGGTAACTCTGCGCCTCTCAACACCGCCATGGTGCGCTAAATACTACATATATACACACACACACACACACTACGCTTTAGCTTTTATATTAATGTTGTTATTTCATCATCTTTATTATATAAGTATACTATTTACTCTCTTTCTTTGTGAAAAGCAATTTTGAGCACTTAAAAACCGCCAAAATGAGGTTTAAATTTAAACTTGTGCTTATTTCGTCACAACCAAGAAGGAATCTTTGGACGCACTCCCATTAAAATTTTCTTATCATGGGATCGACGAGCGAAGGCAGTCTCTTGCAAGAGACGCGATTGCTCTCGGATAAGATTTTGGAGACGAAACATGTGTTGCAAACGGTCATGATGCGAGTGTCGACCTTAGAAAAGAAGATGGAGAGTTTACGAGAGGAAAATCTTTCTGAAAAATTGAAGAACAAACATTTGAATGCGGAATTGGCTCGCGAGCGCAAACAATCACAACAACAACGACGACAACAGCTACCTAATCATCATCAAAATACCAACGATGATGATGGCGAGGTGGACGATGTGAAGACACTGGTCATGATGAGACGCGCGGCAGTGAACGCGAGTACCGGAACGACGACGACGACGACGACGACACCGAATCCAGTCCCTCGTCTTCACAACGAGCACCAAAAGAATAAGATTGTTGACGTGCAAATACCTACGGCGCCTATTCCTACCACGACGACGACGACAAACACGCGAACGCCACACGACTCAGCGCACACGACTTCAGCGCGCATACCTAAAATTGCAAAGAAAAAGGAGCGCACGTTTGCACCGAACGATCCGAGGAGAGACGCGTACGCGGCGCGAGTGCCGGCTCAGACGATTACGAACAGGGTCCCCTCTATCGATACTTCGGTGGACACTTCGGCAGAGGAGAAAAAGCGACAACTGAAAAAGGAAGTCGTTGAACGGGAACGAGAAGAACGTGCCTCGAAGAAAGCAAAGACGCGCGACGACAACAGCAGCGACGACGACGACGACGACGCTTTGGCGGTGAAGTTCCAAAAGAGACCGGCGAAGAAAGAAAAGAAGAAACAGAAGAAAGGCGAACAAACAGCAGGAGGCACGGTAAAACTTTCGGAGCAAGAGGAACATCACTTAAAATACGGCCACGGGAGAAGAGGCGTTCGAGTGGATACGGTGCAAGGACCGGCGTACTTTGCTTTGGATGACGACCAGCTTCTCGGGATTGGAGATAGAGTAAACGTCCATCCGTTGACGCTGTATTCTTTATTTCGATGGGACCAGCCGCCCGATTTATCGCTTCGTTCGAGACTCCTCCAAGGGACTCGTTTATTTTTAGCGCCAAGCGAGGAATGGGAATTCGATTACATACGCGAAGACGAACTGAAAGCGATCACAAAAATGTGCGAGAAAATATCCAAAGCCTCGCCAGAGTTGTGTTTCGATGATGCAGACGTCAGAGCTTTAAAGAATAAAGTTCAAGAATTATCTAAAAACAAGGACAAGGAATCTGCGGATCATTATTTCGTATCCCTGCCCTTTTATCGAGCGGTTAAAGAGATAATAAAAAACCAGAGCGCTACGAAAGATCATTTAGAGCGAGCATAGAAAAAGTTTGCGCAACTTTGGCAAGCGGCGGGATTTTTAGAACCGGAGAGAAACGCGGCAACTGTTAGAAGCTTCGAAGAGCAAAGAAAAGCGTTGAAAATCCTTATCCAGTGGAAAAGAGATGGCGGTGAATAAATTAGCAGTATACATCAACATATACAGTACCATGGTACCTAGGAACCGTTTACGTGTGCGAGATTAGAATTTGTAAATGTGGAACAACATACACCCCAATTTTTTAAAGAATTTTTATCACCTGTTCTTATACTCTTCGTCGAGCGCCATCACCAGTTTTTCCCCGCGTACATCGGATAGAGTGGGCAATGAAGACGTTTCAAAAATCAATATATGTAAACCATCTCGCGTTTTGGAGTTCACCAGCGCTTTAAATCCGACGCTTTCAATGGTTTTCTGCCAGGTTTTTGCAACTAAATTTTCTTTCGATTTATCGAAGCCGTGCGGTTCGATAATCATCAAGAGTCCATCTCCATCTCCTTTCAAGCATTTTCGAGCGTTAATAATCATCTGAAATCGATTTTCGGGCGTCGGAACGTACGTGAGGACTAGCGAAAGCACCACGATGTTGAATGAGGACAATTTTAGCCCTTCAAGTCGTTTCGAAGAGGAGGAGGAAGATGTTTTGAGCAGCGTCTCAGCCCCGTTCTCGTCCTCGATGCGGTCAAAAAACTGTACGTTCAGAAAATCACCCTCTAAGACATTCTCTGCTCCATCTTCCGGTGCTAAATCGAACGCGACGACTTTGCAGCTGCCAAAGTGCGTACTTTTGCGCTCGTACTCGCGATAAAAGTCCCAACACGAACCCACATCTAAAAGCCGAAACGTCTCTCCGTTTTTATCATCGTTTCCGTCACCGCTGCTGCTATTACTACTTTTACTTCTATTTACTCTACCGTACCGCCTATTGCGATCTATCGATGCGTTGCGCGCCTCCACGACGCGAGCTGTTTCTTCGTTATTTCCCTCGCTTCTTCCGTCTCTTTTGCGTTTACCCCGACGAAGAGCTATTCGAGTTGGCGCTAATTTTCCTACATCTTCACCGAGACTTGTTATCAATTTTCTTCGACTCTTTGCGTATTGCCTCCCATCCTCGTCACCATCGTGTTCGACATTGCTTTCCATCTTTCCGAAATAATGTTCAAAGAATTCGAAAGACCACGTGAGCGCATTTTTCACCCACTTACTCTTCCCGGTTGCCGCTGCCGCCTTGCTGTACTGTTGTAAATCTTCCTCGTTCGCTTCTGCCCCATCTCTCAATTTCTCGTGAACACTTCTTATGACTGTTTTCCGCCAAAAATGATCTTCGTTCGCCTTCTTCGCCATTTCGGCTACTTCACTGAGCGTCATCGCTCCTTCCACCAGTGCTCTTTTGCACACGACAAAGTCTAAAGCTATGAGTTTCGACGCCAGTTTCACGTCCTCGGCTATTGCTTTCAAATACTCTCTTCGTCTTCGGTTGTCGCTCTCGCGGTCGCTTTCGATTCGTTCTCGAACGAATTGATGTGCGGTTGCTTCGGATATAACGTTTGGCATCGCCTCTTGTCCTTTTTCTTTAGTTTGGTAGTTGTTCGCTTTCGCGCACGTTTCGTACGCCGTTTTGACCATCCGAACAGCGTTCAGCTTTAAACCTTCTGGCACCTCTATTTTTTCTTCCTCTTCTTTTTCTTCGTTCATATCCTTCGTCCAAGCCATCGAGGCGCTGTGCGTTTTCCTTCTCGTTTCACGTCTCCCTATATCCCCCAATGAACGAGAACAATCGAAATCGCAAACGGTAGCAGTTGTAGTATCAGTTGTCGCAGCAGCAGCAGCACTGGTCTGCGTTCTGAACGAGTTTTTCAAAGCCGGGTGCGGACGTCTCAAATGAACGTCACTCGTTTTTTTCAGAGAACTCCTCCTCTCGAGAAGAAAGAATCGAGAGACGACGACGGAAACGAAAGATTTATTACCACCACCAAAACACAGTTCTGAAACGAGTTTTCCTCCTCTGCGCATGCGCGACGCGAGTGAGATGATGCGCGTCGGCGTGTTTTTTTCTCCCGAGAAAAGAGTGATGATGTGGGAGACAAAAGAGAGAGAGAGAGAAAGAAAGAGAGAGAGAGAGAAAGAAAGAGAGAAATTGCCCCGAAAGCGGCAAAACCAAAAACCAAAAAATTCCTTCTTTTTCTGCTTTTTCTTCTTTTTTCTTCATGCTCTTCATAGTTGTTTCGCGTCACACACGCGAGCACAAACAACAAACAGACCAACAGAGAAAATGGGGAAAAAAGGGACCGCATCCTCCTCGAAGACTGCAAAGAAGAAGAAGCAGTCACCGGGTGCTGCTGCTAAAACTCCTTCCTTACCGAATAAGGCAAGCGATTCCTATTTCTTTTCTTTTCTCTCTCTCTCTTTTCTCTTCTCTTTCGTCGTCGGGTTGCGTTGCGTTCGTTGAAATCTCTCACCTTTCGGCCGCCAAAACGCATCATCGTTTTTCGTAACGCCGTCTCCCGCATTTTAATATCGGAAGATGAGACCAAAGCGCTGACCTGAGGACGTTTACACTTTCACACGCGCTCATTTCTTTCAGGCTAAGCGGAAGAACGCGAAGAAGAGCAACAAAAGAAGCATGAACAACAACAACGCGAAGAAAAAAGGAGGCGATGGAGACAAGACAAAAAGTACTCACGACGTATCCTCCGATACAGAAGAGAGCCTATCGATTGACGAGGAAGACGTCGAGTTTGTGACGAAAAACGCGCTGTTCACCAAACGATTGCTGGCAAATTCGAAAGAACTTGAAGAAGAGAAAAAAGGTAAGAATGAGAAGAATAAAAGTCACGGAGACGCGGACGATGCAGACGACGACGACGACGATAACGTAGAGCGCATGTTCTTCGAACAGGAAAAAGCGAAGAAAAAGGAAGCGTGGGAGAAGAAACAAAGAGAAATGTTGAAGAAAAA
>Ga0114997_10001634_pt1 | contig 18402 bp, 8 predicted proteins | sample ArcticOcean_MG_C_2_FD_87045 | JGI IMG/M metagenome (GOLD analysis project Ga0114997, IMG submission 87045) | Marine microbial communities from western Arctic Ocean - ArcticOcean_MG_CB4_136 | ecosystem: Environmental > Aquatic > Marine > Oceanic | place: Arctic Ocean: Canada Basin | collected...
AGACGAAGAATACGCTTGGTTCGTCGAGCAAAACGAAGAAAGCGAGCGATTGAGAACATAGATAGAGAGAAATACATGGAGAGAGACTTCGAGTAACGCCGCTCGAGAGAGAAAATTTTAGTTCAAAAATTTACCCACTGTGCTGCAAAAGAAGCAAAAAAGAAGGGAAAATCACAAACGTTTTTATTCGACACATCTTTCACACCCAACAGACACACACACACAAGAAGTTCACACAACAAAGACACTTTGACTTTGCTTCTGTGAAAAGAAGAAGGAGTTTAAGGAGAAGCACATTATATTCTGTTTTGCAAAAGAGACTAGTGCTCTTTGTCATAAAAAACACATCAAAATCATAATCTCGTTTTCATCAGCACATTTTTGAAAATCCAACGGCGAGAGAGATGAGTACCGCGAAAGAGACGACGACGACCGGCAATAATAATAACAGCAACAAAGAGAAGAAGAAAGAAGAAAAAACGATGGAAATGGTGAAGAACAAAGCGAACAAGATCATTGACGACGACGATAAAGAAGAGGATGACCTCCCGAAACCTCCGCAATTGAAACCGAAAATGTTCATCGCCCCGATCGTCCTCATGGGAAGCAAACGCTTAGGCATCGATTGGAACGACGAAGATACCAAGACGAAAATCCGGATGGCGTTTACAATTTCCGTGACCTTATGTTACGTAGTCATCTTCTACATGTACAAGCAAGTGAAAAGGAAGGAGAAAAAATTGAGCGAAGATACCGTGGAGGTTACGGCGAAGGACCCGTACAACAACGGCGAGGAGAAGAAGGAGACGTTGACGTATTTCGAGCACGATTTGAGAGAGGTGAAGAAAGCGGGGACGAGCCAGGCGTTCGGGTTTTTGATGACGTCGGTGTTACATTTTTATTTCAAGTTGAATCCGCCTATCGTATTGCAATCGATCATGTTGCCGCTGAACATGATGGAGACGCCGGCGTTTCAAGTGCACGTGCTCGGAAAAGACGGGAGCTCGAATAAAAAGTTGCAAAGGCCGTGGATGCCGGAGGAGAAACCGAACCCGTTCGCGGATTTGGCGAAAGTGATGAGTCCGCCTCCGCCAGAAAAGAAGAAGTCGGAGAAGGAGGCGAAGAAGAACGGGGAGAAGGAGGACGCAAAGAGGAAATAATATTATATATAAAGAGAGAGAGAGAGGAAAAGAAAGAAGGAGAGCGAGCGAGGGAGATTTATTTGTATATAACATACTCACTATATTTTACTTAGTAACAATAAGAATGCCTATCGAAACACCTATCGAATGAATGCGCGTGTCCATGTGTTTTTCTATCTATCTGTATATGTTTTGTTGTTGGTCCCGGCCAAACTCATCCCCGTCGATGTCACAATCGAAAGTTTTAAAAGCTTTACTCAGCTGTCTATCAGGATATCGAGCAAAATCTCGCATTAAGATTCCAACGCCTTTTTGCCCGATATGATTCATATTATTACCCATCATTTCGTCTTCGCTGCATCCGATGAGTTCGATGGCCACCGTGGCGTCTATTTTTGTCGCAACCTCGCGAAAGCACAGTTTTGCGTGCGCTTGCGCCAGTCGAATGGATGATTCCAACGCGCGCACGGTCGCTCGTCCTAATTCCACTCTGTTTTCTGCGACTTGCCTGCGTCTATTTTGGTAGTGCGCGGAGAGCATTCTTTCCGCGTCTTCGTCCAACGTTGGTTCAAATCGCGATTTGACAAATTTGATGTATTTTTTCACGCGCGAAAAGCTCCAAAGAGCGGTGGATTCGTCAAAAAATTCGACATCTTCGGCGGTTTCCTTTTCATCGTCGTCGTCGGAATCTGAGAGTTGTTGATCGTCACCGAATCCTTTTTGACTATAACTTCGGTAGCGATTTTTGTCATTTGCGGGAACGTACAGTTCTCGATTGTTTATGTTTATGTTGTTGGCGTTCCCCGCGTTTTGACTCGCGCGCCATCCGTCAAAGGAGAACGGTTTCTTTTGCGCCGATGCGGACAGCTTCAACCGTTTATTAATGGTACCGTTGTTATTGTTATCATCTACTTCTCCGAGTATGTGCAACGCGACGCGCTCGTCCCACTGTGGATCTCTGGCATCTCTCAGGACTAAAACGACATCAAATCGAGAAAGCAACGGAGGCGCTAAACCGGTATTCACCGCTAAACTCTCTCGATCGTCAAACGTGCCTCTTCTAGGATTCGTCGCCGCAATAACGCTCGTTCGCGAATTCAACGTGGTAATAATCCCAGCTTTTGCAACCGATAACGTTTGCTGTTCCATGGCTTCGTGAATCGTGGCCCGCTCGTGTTCGCGAATACCGTCGAATTCATCTACGCAACACGTGCCTTTATCGGCGAGGACGAGCGCGCCAGCTTCGAGACCCCACTCGCCGGTGGTGGCGTCTTTAACGGCAGCACACGTTAAACCGGCAGCAGTTGAACCGCAACCGGTGGTAAACACGGACCGTTTCGCTAATCGGCACGCGGTTTTTAGTAACTGCGATTTACCTATACCTGGATCGCCGACGTATAATAAGTGAACCTCGCCTCTCACTTTCGTTTTCGTCTTGACATCCTCTCGAGCGACGCCACCGACTAAGGCGAGCACCATGGCTAACTTCGCTCCAGCCATACCAAATACTCGCGGGCAACACGATTTCAATATGATATCCCTCGCGCGCAACGGATACTTTTGAGCGCTCGTCGATTGCCAAAACTTCTCGAACGATGCCTTCATCTCTTCGTACTCTTGGTCGTCCTCGACGTCGTTCGTTTTCCGGTCGCCGGCGTTTCCTTCCTCGTCATCAACGCTCAAAACGGTGAGTGAGTTACAATGCGCGACGAGCTCTATTTCACACCTTCTATCCCGACTGGCTTTCAACCATCGTCGACGAATCACGACGGACATGAGGAGTTCGTCGCCGCACTTGACCGCGTCCACGAGGTCGTCTTTTAGGACGACGAGTAAATATTTTTGCGCACCGCCTAAATTCGCTTTAGAGCGTAAACCAATCGCTCGCAATTCATCGTCGAAATCAACGTCGTCGTTTTCTGAGTCGTCTTCGGGGAAGTATTTGCGTGCTATTCGTCCCGATCGAGCGGAGGCGTCGTTCCCCGAATGCGCTAATTTTTGCGCGTCTGCCTCGAACCCATCATCGTCGCCGTCCGAATCGCTTTCTTCCTCATCTTCCTCATCTTCCTTGTCTTCGCATATTTGCACGCAAATCTCTTGATAATCTCTCGCCACCGGCATTGTGCATTCCACTCGACGAAACGTTCGATTCGTGCACGCTTTCGTTTTCTTACTCAATCTCTCAGAGTCTGCAGCGCTGTACTTCTCCATCTCCGCCGCGCTCGGACACTCCTCCGGCATCGTCGGTTCTGGCCTCCCATCCTCCAAATTCCTCGGCAACAAAAACCGGTGACCGCATTTCGCGCACTCGTACAGCGTGTCGCTCTCGAACGTCTTCGTCAACCCAACTCTGGTCACTTTCGCCTTCATCGTCCACAACCGACCGGCGTGTTCGTTCTTGACGTACCTGGAAATGTTCAAACTCGGAAAGGAGCTTTTGAACCGTTCAAAGTCCACGCGAACGCGAACGGTTTGTTTCACCTTGTGCCTTCGCGCGAATTCTTTCATTTTCTCGTCGATGTCTTCGTCTCCTTCAAAATCACCTCCTCCTCCGCCTCCGCCTCCTCGCTTCTCCGCTTCCAACTCCCTTCTCAAATCCTCCACCATTCGTACTCGAACAATCTCCTGCGCCGCTCTCGCCGCTTCGTCCAAAACCCCCACCGACGTCGTCGGTCTCGATAAAACCGCGTTCGCTAACTGCGGCAACGCGTGCGTGAATTCAATCGCGCACACGTGGATGGAATGCGGCGTGCGCGTGTCCGAATGTTTTAAAATGTGTCGCAACTCGTCCAGGTGATGTTGGACGAGAAATTGTTCGAATCTCTCGGCGAGTGCTTTCGGTGCTGGTTGTTTCGATGCGTGCGGAGCGAAACTAGGAGCAGGAGTAGTCGCTGCTGCCATTCTTCTTTCTTTTTTTACGACGCAGCAAACGTAGTATTCCTGCGCATTTTAAACAACAACAACAATAAGAGGAGCGTTTTTGAAGAGATTTGACCACTGAGTAAAACTGAGGCAATTTTTGAATTTTCAGCGCGGAGTAAGTATGATAATGATGAATGACAATGATGATGTTTTGGTTTCTAATTCGCGCGGTCGAGATGATTTCTCTCTCTCTCTCTTTCTCTCTCTCTTTCTCTGTCCTAAATTTAGCTAAAACCAAACCCAAAGCAGCACTCGCTGATGGCTTTGACCAGTTTCTCTTTCGTCTCTTCTTGACTGACGTATTTCGGCACGCGCAAGGTGAGGAAACACGTTTGGGCCATGGGTAAGTGTTTGGCGGATTTTTGGTCGTCGAAGCGCAGTTTGAAGCGTAAACCGCGGAACCCGGTGTGAGGGAGCTTCCGAAACGCGGTCCAGAAGTGTAACAACGCGTGCTTTTGCTCCGAGTTCATGGATTTGACGGCGTCCCAGAACCATCGCGAGCGCGTTTCGGTGGCGACGACGCCGGGAGCGGTGGAGTTTGGCAGTGGTTTCGGATCGTACGTGGTCGCTTGTTCCCAAGCGGCGACGTCGATGTCTTGTAAACCGCAGACGAGGAGTTCCAAGTCTTCGCACTCCCAACTGCTCACGAGTTCGCGCGGGACGACTTCGTCGAAGCCGCTCGTAAACGCCACGAGGTTGACCCAAATGTCCTGGTTAGATGTAATAGTATCGCTTTCGTCGATTTGTAACGACGGCGAGGACGAGGACGACGGCGGCATACCGGATGTGTTGTTGATTGGTGCAGTTGAACACCGCAACATGCACTGTTGCGCGTATAAATCGACGTATTCACCACGGTTGTGCTCGTCGACGAAAACGTTCGCGCCGCCGGGTAGGAGTTCTTTCACTTTGTTCGGATCCGCACGCGTCGGCGCGGCGATGGTAAACGCCGGCGGGTCCTCTTTCACCCAGCTGATTTTGGGATCATTCCAATCGCACGTCTTGATTGGAAGCAACGTGCGCTTAAAATCGTCGTCGACTTGCGCTAACAACTCCGCCTTTAGCGGTTTGTGCAAAAGCGCTTGCCACAACCACGGGACTAACGGCAAATCCGCAGTCTTTTCGTTGGAGATGAGTAAACCGACGATACGCCCGGCAAAGCGTGCGGCGTGCGGAGAACAATCCGAACGAAGCGTGCGCAACGCACCTTCAAATGATGGCGGGTCGTCGTTATCACCACCACCGTGCATGGCACTCAACGACATCATCGAGTCCGTTCGTAAAGCCTTAGTATTTGACCACGAGGTGAACACCGCTTCGCTCGGTCCCACTCGCGTTGGATGTCCTTCCAACAACGCTTGAATCAAAACTGTCCACGCTTCTCTCGCAACACCATTTCCAACACCGTCCTCGCTATCAAACGAGCACGCAAATGTTCTCCCTAACAACGGACCGACGGCATTTTTAATTGCTCGCCACGCGTCGTCGCAGGGCATCGCGCGTCGCAACTTTGCCGAAATGTGCGGCACGTTCCCGTGCATGTCTCTCAACAGACGTTTCAAATCGTTCCTCAAACGTAACACACGAAAAGATGGGGGAAAAACGACATTTGCCGCGCCAACTAAATCTAAAGAGCTTCCAAAGTAAAACATGTTCGGCGCAATACATTCTAAACAACTGAACGATCGCTTCCAATTGGCGTGCTGGAGAAGGCTTTCAAGAATCTCTCGTGGCGATTCGAGGTGATGATAGGACGCGTGCACGGTGTCACCTGCCCCACTCGAATCGAAATTGCGCAACTCAATAGCAGCGTGCAAGAGTAATTGGATCATATCCACCAGCTGTTGCGAAGGCGAGTGCACCGGGAACTCCCCGGAAAATTCCCCTAAGAACTTAGATTTACCTATCTGTTGTAAGACGCCGCGGATGCCGGAGTTTTCGCCATCGAGGGCCCATCCAATTCTCGCGAGCGGTTCAACAGCAGCGAGCAGACCGTCGCCACATCGCTCGAGCGAAGAGAGGATGATCTTGAAGAGATGCGTTGATGATGTTGCAGTCGCGTTGTCATGCGCCGACGCCTCCATCGCTGACCGTTTCGTCGGAGTGCTGATGTTCTTCTTGCGATGCTTGGTTTCGCGATAAAGATCGTCGTCATCGTTATCGATGAATTTATCTAGATACTTCGCGTCGACGAATCCAGCTTCGCCGTGCGACCATGTCGCGACAAGCGCAATCAAAAACCCGAATCGAATGCCTTTGCGCGTATTCTTTGGATCTCTGAAATCGAAATTTTGTACCGATTGCATCTCCGTGCCCGGCGCGGATCGCTTTCTGCTCTTCTTGATCTCGCTTGAAGCAGAATCGTTCGATTCTTTCTCAATCAGCGCGTCAATCGGGGTTTCACCAGCCATCGTCCGCTTTACGGCGGCGGTGACTTCGTTCGCCCAAGTTTGGCACTCAAACAGACTCGTGATGATTTCTTTCGGGAGGGTACTTGTTTTCGCCGTTCGCAGCGCGTTGCGCCAGCGCGGATCGGTTCTGGCTTCTTTCGTTATGAGACGCGATAGGAGAAACAAAACACCAGAGACACCGTCCATTGTTTGTTGGCTCACCGTTTCCGTTTGCGCCAAGGCGCTCAGCATCAACGGCACACCTTTCGCTACAGCGATGCCCCAATTATCGATATCATCACCGGCGAGACCCGCGAGGACGGCTTTTCTCGCAACTGCTCGCGAGCGCATTTTCTTGTCCGAAACGATACTTTCCTTTGGAATTTCATGCAAATATCGTTTACCGCCAATGCACCAAGACATGAGACATTCGCCGACGTGCGCGAGCGTTTTCCAGTACTCTTGCGACAAAATGCTAGGCGGTTTCCCATCGTTCTCGACAATAGACTCGAGCGCGAATCGAACGCACGTCGCCGCCCCTGCGCAAAAAATCGCCCCAGGGTGGCCTTCGACGTCTCGCATCTTTGGGCTATCCGAACGCAAGCCGTGTAAAATGCAGTGAAGCATTGGCACACAGTGCAAGCCTAAACCGCGAACTAAGACGACCATCCAACGACCGGATTCAGGAATGAGTTTCGCCAATCTTTCCGCTACTGGAAATCTTTGGGGATAAAAGTCCGGCGTGATGAACGTGGCGTTTCCTAGAAGCTCCCAACGCACGATGTGTTCAATTAGACGTATAAACATCGGCGAGCGCGATTTCCAACGCCCATCCGGTGGTGGACCAATCGAGCGAAGTTTGCGAACGAGATTTGTGACTGTATGCGTCACGCTAGCAATATCAAGCGGGTTCAGATTAGGTCTGAACACACCCGCGCGCGGAGTACCTAGTCGAGCTCTGTCCGAAGGTATGAAAGGGGAGTGTAAATCCATGACTCGACCAAATCTATCATCGCGCATCCGCATCCCTTGCGAGCGTTCATGTGTGGATCTTTCTCTTTCCTGCAACCATTCTCTAGTTGCTCCTCTTGACCGAAGGATGGTGGCAGCGTCAGAGAGCGTCATATTCTCCCTGCGACTGAATATACCCGGAACCCGATGCTCGGAGGTACGGTATCGGTTCGTATCGCGCAGAAGGGTGCGCTCTAAGCGCTCGTTTTGGTCTCGTCGTTCTCTGTCTCTTCTGGCTTGATCGCGCGTAACAGTCGTTCTCCAATCGAATTCCTCGCGTTCCTCGTGCTCACGCTGGGTATCTACGTAGCGCCGATCCCATCGCTCTAAATGTTGCAAGAGTTCTTGTGCGCGACTTCTCGCGCTCCCAACTCCGGTTGTGCTCAAGATGCGGAGTCGACGCATTCTCTCCTCGCGTCTTCGCTCACGCGAGTCGAATGCTGGATCTGCTTCGTCGTTATCATCATCGTCGTCGACGTCGTGTTCTTCATCACCATCCTCATCATCCATAAGCATCGGAGGAAAACCCGCGTACGGATGAAGTCGGGCACTGTGTGCATCATTAGCTCGCGCCATAGCACCCCGATCAAATCTATTCAAAATGGTATCAAATCTATTCGCCGGGGGGGTATCAAATCTATTCGCACGATTTGTTCTCCTATCAAAGTCTTCTCTTAATCGCCTCGAATTCGCTATAACATCTCGGGCCGAGTTCAAAAAAGCACTATCGTCGTCGTCGATGTCGCCGTCGATGTCGTTGTCATCATCGTCGTCGTTGTTGTTGGTAATTGTATTGTTAATATTCCCTGCGTTGTTGTGGTTGTGGTTGCCTCCGTCGCTATTCTCGCCGCCAATTTCACTACCGCTCAACACTTTCAACGGCGGCGTCGAAGGTATCCACAGACATTCCCACGTCAGTTCGACCGGCACGCGATACTCCGAGCTCGGACGGGTTGATCCATGAAACGATTCGTGGAGTTGCGTCAATGCGTGTGGCGGAAGCTGCATCACAATCCTTCTTCGTTCCTCATCATCCTCATCTTCCCTTTCCCCAGCCGCGTATAACTTTCTCAACTTTGAATCGTCCGACGCTAACTTCTGTAGGAACGACATTGTCAGCTTTGGCGTCACCGAATCTTTGCTCGAACATCTCCACTCATCTCGCAACGCGCACAATTCCACGAGAAATTTCGTCGCTTTCTCCGGATGCGTCAAATTCGTTTCGTTTAAAATCGTTCCTATGATGCCAAACACGTAGTCCATGCAGCTTTCCGCGACCTGCACCAAATCTAAACCTAAGGTAAACCCAAGATTGCCGCCTGTTTTCTTCTTCGCATTCCGTCCTTTCTGACCTAAATCGTAAAACTTACCTCCGATTTCCGAGCCGTGTGATGCTGCTTTCAAAATCGGAAATAACCCGAGCATCACGCGATTGCTAAGATTGACGTGCACGTACGGTAAATCCAGTATCGAACACCCATACGCTGGATATTGCATGAGCTTAAACGGGTCCAAATGGTTTTTGATGTAGTCCAAATGTCCAGTCGCTTCGCGTTCGCACGCGCGCAGCTCTTTCAAAATTTCAGACGCCGTATCGTTTGACGCAAGCCCCGGCATCGAGGAGGACAAAAGTTCGTTATCTTCTTCCCCTTCCACTTCGCCGAACGTCTCGTTTGCGTTTTTCTTCCCGATCGCGTGCATCCACGCCTCAAACGCTTCGATAACTCTAACTAACTCGTTCCCGATTTTCAAAGCCGGTTCTGACACCTTCGCTAAATGTTGCTCGCACCTCTCCAACAACATCTTCTTCGTCCACGTTTCCGCTCGATCGTACGGCACGTCGTTCGCGTTCAAAAACTCCCTCAACTGATGTTCCGTCGCATACTCTCTCCACGTCGGCTCTACTTTTTGCGGCACTTTCACGGCCATTTTTTTCTTCTTGCTCGTCGTCGTCGTCGCGTCCTCGTCAACCGCCCCGCCGCCGCCTTCCGAAGAAGAAGGAATCTGACGATTCTTCTTCGCGCTCTTCGCGTACTCCGCCAACAACTCTTGTTGTTTTTTGACAGGTTTACCCCCAGACGCCGTATCTCGAGCTAACTGCGCGATGTAACTCGCGATCCCGGCTCGAGCGTCTTCGTTCACATTCTCAATCAAACTGTTGAATATTTGGTCCACCCTCGCTCGAACGTTTCGGTCCATGGTAGTATTATCCGCGGTATTAGTATTCGAAGGCGTCGTCCCTCCTGTCGTCGTCGCAGTTCCCGCAGAAGTCGTAAACGTCGTCGTCGTCTGATTTTGCGCTCGTCGTCGCGGCTGCCCCTGTGGCGCCTCTTCCGGTTCTTCTTCTCCCTCGCCACCACCACGACCACGAGTAGTAGTAGTAGGGGTAGATCCCAAATCCTCCTCTTCCTCTCTTTCTTGTTGTTGTTGTCGTCGTCCTCGAGAGGACGAAGCCGCCGCACTGCGCTTCTGTTGGCTTCCTCGTCGAGAAGACGACATATCGAGAGAAAGAGAGAGAGAGAGAGAGAGAGAGTATTTCAAGTCTTCTTCTTCTTCTCCGTCCTTTCTTTCTCTCTCTTCTGTTATCTCAAACTAAATTTCCCCCGGAACGACGAACCCGTTGTAAAACTAGGGAAAATAAAACTCCTTGACTCTCTGACTCGCACACCACCAAAGAAAAAGAATTCGTCGTCGATGACCCTCTTTTTCGCCGCCGTCTCTCGTTTGTACCGCGTGTTTGCGCGGGAGAGTATTCGTGCGATATATACCGTGTGTGTGTGTGTATATCGCGCGCGCGCAAAAGAATGAAGATATAGTCGTGTTCGAGGAGACTTTTTTTTTGACTGCTCTTTTGGTCAGTGTTGGTGGTTTTTGATTTTTGCTTCTTTTTTCCTCCTCAGACGTCAGACAAAAGAAGACGAAAGGAACTACTACTACAACGACGACTCCTTTTATTCTCTCTAGTATTACTCTACTCTCTCTGACGAGTACTGTTCTAATAATAACAAAGAATAATGTCGACTTTGAAAGCCTCTCGCGCGGACAACTTCTACTACCCGCCAACGTTTACACCGACCGAAGGTGGAGGTAATGGGAGATTTAAAAACACTCACGGGTCGCTCGGGAAACGAAAACAAGATGGGTTTTTAACGGTACGGTTTGAAGCGCCGTTTCCTATGCGATGTTTACATTGCTCGAACGCGCCTTTAATCGCGAAAGGCGTGAGATTTAACGCGAGGAAAAGTAAGATTAAGAACTATCTGTCCACGCCGATATACTCGTTCGTGATGTTAAGTCACCGGTGTTGTAATAAAGAGATTGAGATTCACACGGACCCGAAAGGGGGGGAATTCGTATGCGTGCGAGGGGCGAGGCGAGCGCACGAGAGAGACGTGTACGTTCCGGACGACGTCGAGGTGAAAGGAGGGAGAACTATGGAATACGCTGGCATAGATGGAGTTATGGTGGAGAGAGGCAGTGATATCGATCAGATGAGTTCGCTAGAGAAGGAAGAGAGAATGAAGCGGGAAGGGAAAGAACGGTTGTCGAGATACGCCGAGGATCGATTACGGGCGGAGGAGAGATGGAGTTCAGACTACGAAGCAAATAAACGGTTGAGAAGGAGTAATCGGGAAAGGAAGAAAGAAGAGAGAGGGAGGGACGATGAAGGGAGGAAGATGGGGTTTGCGAGCGGGGAAGATGGTGGAGTGAAGTTATTGCCGAGGAGTCGCGAGGATGACTTGAGGGCGAAAATGGCGATGGCGAGGATGCGAGGACGACGCGATACCACCGGCGTGATAGACGCGACCGCGATGAGTCGGAAAAGAATCAAGAACGAGTCCATATTCAGCGCGAAAGCGAAAGCGAAACCGAAGAATAAACGTTAGTAATTATTAATATTAGGAAATGTAAAATACACTAGTGAACCGCCGCTGTCAAATTAAAAGAAAACGTCATTACTCTCTCTCTCTCTCTCTCTCTCTCTCTCTCTAGAACTCTTTCTAAAGCGGCGATAAATCGATGTCACGAATTAAAGAGTACCATCTCGGTAAATCGCTCTTCCCAAACGGTGCCACGTTTCGAGGCAAACCGTTTGTACCGATGATATCTTCCATCAAATCCGTTCGCGTTTCAAAATCCGTGCGTAAAACCGCCCCTCGTGTTCGGCAAAAGAACTCCAAGTCTTGCTGAATTTTCTCGCTCATGCCGGCGTGCGCGTGTTTGTTGTTTTTCGCCGGAACGATGAAAATGTCAACTACATCGCCGGCTGTGAGTCGACCAGAACCGCTAAACAAGATGCGCTTGCCTTTTTGGCGCACGGTAAAAGGCGTGTTTTCCACTTGTTGGGTCTTCTCGTTGTCGACTTCGATCCAGGTCAACTCCGACGGGTTCGACGGGTCCACCAAAGCCGCTTTCTTAGCACACTGCGGTTCAATAGCAACCGTCCAACTGACCGCTTTCGCGACGTCAATTTCTAATCGAATGGTTTTTTTATCTGGCCCAGTGCCAGTTCTACGCAATTCGGGCATTTCCGACGCCGTCATGTTATTCGCGCGCATATCCGACAAGATAGGTTTTGGGTTATTGACGGATTCGTAATAGCTCAAATCGTACCCACGAACGATACACGCACGGTCTGTTTTCATGGTCACAAAATCAACCGACTCCGTGCAGTCACCGCCAAAACGCGTGTTTAAGCGGAAGTTTGTGAACGCGGAATATATGCGATGGAACATGTGTTTGTGTCCTTCAGCTTGCTTGCGTTGAATCGCGCGCGAATGGATGCTTTTCAAGCGCTGATCATTCTCTATTCGCAGCTGTTCTCTTCGAGCGGCCTTCGCTTTCGCGTCTTCGTTATCGTAACCACTCTCTTCGCCATCTGTTGTCGTGCTTTTATCGTCGTACTTTACATCCTTAACCGCTGCTACAAATGTTGACGTAGGCAGTACTCGCGGCGGGTCCACCAACAAATGTAAGTTGTCGCGCAAAGCCATCGCTACTGGTGCTAAACTCGATCCAGCGCCCACTCTCGCGAGCGCGATGAAATCAGAAGTCACGTAGCTGTGCGCATCAATGTGTGTCACGTGCGTCAAGATGATTGGTTGTGGTGCGACGGCAGTAAATCGAATGTTTTTAAACACGCCACACGTGAGCGTCGCGAAGAGGAACATGCCGAATGCGACGACCATGAGTTTATACGTTTGCCTTTCCTTCAATGTTGCGCCTAAGGATATCACCGGGACAGAAAAAAACATCGCACATGCGACAAATCCTAAAGCACCGCCAAGAAGTCTATCTAAAGTGTAATACAGGAGCGGATGTCCATCGCCGAGTGTTGGATCGGCGCGCGATTGCACCGCGGAAAATGTCGCCACCGCTCGAAACAAGAGCGGCGTGACGACCCATATGCACGGAATAGCGCACAACATGGCCAAATATTGATTCGGTGATGTCGTCGCGAAAATATCTAATTCACCTTTAGAATTGTGACCGATCAATTGCGTCGTTGTTTTTCCCGCCTTTGCAGCGGCGGCGGTAGCGGCGCTGTTTGAGGAAACCGTATCGTCGTCGTCTTTCTTCTCTTTCACCTTGTTGTTTTCTTCTTCATTGTTTTCTTCATTTGGGACGATGGAAACGCTCGGCATGAAATGTAAGAAACCACTTTGCCGAGCAATCACTGGTGCAAACACGAAAACCAATTCGTACATTGCTAAATTCGCGAGCCAAATGGTGGCGTGGGAATCCGTGCGTTTCCTCACCGCCCACGCTAAAACAGCCGTGAAGAACGTCTTACCGCTGAACAAACACCACTTGATGGCGTTTTCAGTCGCATATCGATCCCTGAAGGCGACTTCAATTGGAATGAGGTGCCAATACAAGAAACCAGAGGCTATGTTATACCCAAATATACTCCCGATGCACCCGAATGCACCCGCGAAGAGCATAAAGAACGCGGAGTAACTACCTAGCGGCATCGCTTCGCCGACGAGAAAGGCGAGGGTGAACATGGTCATCGCGCCAAATGCTGTGCCCATGAATATAGCAAACAAAGGGATAACAAAACCAACCAAAGGAATGGCAATCATCGCTTTGACGATGGTATCGATGGCGAGCTGCCATATCTTTTCGCTCTTGCTTTGAATCTTCTCAAAGTGCGCGCCAAATGCGTACTTTACGACAAAGAACATCGAAAACGCGCTGAAGAACACTAACGAGCGCAAAGAAGCTAACGTGAACGGTTCAGTAACGATTAACTTTGTTTTCGCCAGAATAAACCCCGGTCGAACGTACCACGCGTGTGATTCCACGCCTTGACGCAATGAAATATCTGGATTCAACTCGGAATCGACGTCGGCGAATTGGTCGCGTTTTTGTAAGAACGCGCCAACGAAAGCGACGATGTTTTCGCCACTAGCTTGCGCGCTCCCACGTCGCATGCCTTTTACTCTATCCCTCGACGTGTGATACACGAACGATCGTTCTACAAACGCTAAATCAATCACTGCCGCACCTTTTTCTTTGTATACTCTCCCGTCCGTTTCCGAGGGGATCACCCCGGATCTAAAAATTTGTCCGTACACGCTCGCCGAGTTTGGATACGGGACACTTTCCGCCCACGTTTCCAGCATGCGTCTCTCAAACGTTTCTCCGTGTATACCTTTTTCCGTCTTGAACAGCATTTGCGGTCCTCCACTTCCCATGGATTCTAAATTTACAATCACCGACGGTTTCGCGTTCTTCTGTCGAAACCAAGGGTGTGACTTCATCGTCGCCGTCGCGCCGATTAATCCAACTTCTTCCGCGGTTAAGAAATGAAACACTATCCCCGTCTTTGCCGGTAGAAAATTTCTCGTCTCTCTGTTCGTCGCCAAACTCGCCACGTTTTCTAACACTTCTAAAGCGATCCCGCAGCTTGCCGCGTTGTCTGACCCGCCCGAAGACGTCGACACCGTATCCACGTGCACGGAAATCGCAATCACGTGCATTTTGTTATTTATATCGTTGTTATACGGATCGTTGACGTCGCCTTCGTATTCGTCTCTGTCGTGATACTCCTCCTCGTCCTTCCCACCTTTACCACTATTAAACGAAGCGGTGTCTCTCCGCCGTCGCACTCGCACGGAAATAGACCTCAAGTTATCGTACCTGTAAACGTCCGATATCCCCCACTTCTTCTTCTTCGCGTTGTCGTTCGTTTCCTCGTTCTCTTCGTCGTTTGCTCCCTCGCCGCCGTACCCACCTAAGTTCGTCGTCCTTGCACCACCACCACCACGACCACTCCTCCTTTTCGGGTTTCTCGTGATTTCGTCCGCGTCTCGTTTCCTCAGCCCGCTGAACACGTCGTCCCGAATTTCAATTTCAATCTCTTCGCCACTCGCCTTCGTCGCTGAATATTTCTTCTGAATCGTCTCCACCCTCCTTCGAATAAACTCAAACGCTAAATGCTCGCTCCCCGTTCCAACCGCGCGAGAGCCAAGCTGCTCTATCGTCGTCGCCGTCGCCATCGCTCGCGATTCGCTAAATATAAACGAAGAGGACGACGATGATGCGCTCAAAGCGCGCGGTAACTTTCGGTCGAACGTGACCGAGAGCACGCAGAGGATGAGAGAGAGGACGGTGGTGACGACGAATGCGCTGTTTTTGGGGGATGATGATGATGATGATGATTTAGAGGAGGAAAAGATATGAGCAGCAGCGCGCGGATTTTTTTGCGGTTGTTGTTGTTTCGGCATCGTCGTCGTCATCGTCGCAACGTCTTCTTCTTCTTCTGAAAACTGGCACAAACGTACCACCCGTTTAACGTTTTGCAATCTTTGAATAATGCATTTCCAGCGATATATCTACACTCACAATCACAGAAGAATGAGGGAAAAGGAGTGAAAGGTCCACAAAATTTAATTGAAGGTCAAACTATTTTTCCCCCTATTTTGCGGGTGCTCTATAAAATATTCGAGTAGGTTTGTTCTCTTCTTCGCGACTCACACGCACGCGCTCGTCGTCGTCGTCGCAAAATCCAGCGCTCTCTCTCTCTCACCATCCGCTTTCGCTATAATTCCGTCGTGTGAACGCAAAAGTTAGTATTGGTCTCGAGTTTTGGCGGGGTTCCAGGTGCGCGCTTTGAGGACTAAAATTAGGTAATTTTTAAGCGTTGACTCTGTTCTTTAAAACGCCTTTGGTTTCGCATCAAAGAGCAGCGCGTTGAGAGAGGTACGCGTGTATGTATTCCGCGAAATCATCTTTCGAGCGTTGTCGTCGTCCTCGTCGAGTCGTTCGAGACGAGAAGGAGGAGGAGGAAGAGGAGAACAACGACCACAACGGCCCTTTTGCGTTCGTGACGAAACCTACTCGGTTGAGAGAGGAAGAGGACGATGAAGAGGAAGAGATTTTCTTGGACCATGATGACGAAGACCACGACGAAGAAGAAGACTTTGAGGTCGAAGACGAAGTGGGAACGTGCTCGACAACCTCTACGGTTCTCTTGGAAAAGAACCGAGAGCTCGATGCGATCGCGATGAAATTGCAGCGAACGATTTTTGAGTGCGAAAAGACGACGAAACGATTGGACGAACGCGAGGGGATTTTGTTGCAAGCGCAGGAGAGTTTGCATCGCGATTGCGCGAAATTTGAGAACTTTGCGAGAGAAAACGAGCGAAAGATGCAGAAAGCGATGGAAAGCGCGAAGGAGAGTAAGATGGAGCGCTGGGTTTTAGAAAATGAGGTTCTCGTGGCGTTGAGGAGGGAGGTGAGTTCATTCGGGCGGCGGAGGAGACGGTGCGAGAGGAAGAATCGGGCGTTGTCGAGCGTGTTGGAGTTTCTGAGAGCGTGTTGTGGACACGGAAGACGCGAAGACTCGTCGTCGGATGGAAGAATAAGTTTTGGGTCGTTTTCGGCAGATTTAGAGACTATTATCGCACCGAGCGAAAACGAGGACGAGGGTGAGGCGCGAGGCGGCGGCGACGGCGATGACGGCGGTAGGAAATTTGAAGACATTGCCGATATCCTTTTCCGACACGCGACTCTGAAAGATGTGAACGATTCTTTACGCGCGAGGAAGGAATACACCTCGAGCGCTTCAGAGGCGGCGTTCGAGAAGTTCTCGGAACATAAAAAAGTCATCGAAGAAACTACAGAGAGTGAAAAATCAGCCGTGTTCACATTGCGCGAAAAGCAAAGAGACGACGACAGAGAGCAAACGAGAGATCGAAACGGCCAAAGCGCACATCGCAAAAAGAATGATGACCGAAAAGTCTTTGGCACTAATATACGCGGCGATAGATAATTTATCCAGTCGGTGTAATCTTTCTTGCCCTGAAGCGCAAAAACAAAAAGACCCCCGGAACGTTCTGTCCGTTGACCCCGAGGACGAAGAAAATACGACAGTCGCCACGACCAAATTTACTCAAGCACACATCGATTTAGAATTTGTGCACTCGCGCGCAAAGGTTCTGGATCAGATTATTTATTCCTCAAGTGCGGCGAATGTATGTAGTACCGTTGTATAAATATATGTATACACTTCAAACTATTCTGTTACTTCTTCTTCTGTTTCTTCTTCTTCTAAAGAGTTCGACGGCGTCAAGCAGCTATCGAAACGCACGATTTCAATTTCATCTCCTCGAACGACCCAACCGTTCTCATCGGATTTTGGCATTTTCGCGGTAAAAGTAAACGGTGAGTTTCGTTTACCCGCCATCAACGCCCGCAACGCACCAATCGCAATGGTTTCCGAGCGGCTTCTCAGCGTTACGTCCGTGTTTCCGTCCGAAATATCTTCCGGTTTTTGAAAAAATACCAAATCGGAAACGAGCGAAGGTGGGATTTTACCTCGAATGCAATCGCCTTTAGCGTCTTCGATACCCAAAACGAGCGGTTTGAACACGCACTTCGTTCTCGACTTGTTGACGTTGGCACTCGAAAGTTTACCCGCTGGACAGTGTTTGCAATACTCGTACACGTCCTCTTTGTCTTTGTGGAGTTTATTCTCGCAAGTGGCGCATGCCACTTGGACGAGTTCACTCGCGATTTCCGAAACGCTCTTCGTGCCGTTTTTCAATCCAGGCACGCGAATGACGCCATCTGCGGATAAGATGGATTTCTTCGCATTATTCGTTATGAATTTCTTACGCTGCTTTCTTTGGCACTCAGCTGAAGACGACGATGGAGATGACCATGAATTCGTAACGTCGCGTTCAATTTCCACGTATTTTACGACTGCTTTGAACTCGACGAACGGCGGTAACAATCGACGCTTGTTTGTCGTACCATCTTCGTACAAGACGGGACGATTGATGACGTTCGCATTATTATTATTCACGCTTTCAAACATCTCCGCGATGGAGTGCGTCGTGTTTTGCGTCTCAGTCATCATCATCGCGGCGACTCTCTTCCTCGTTTTCGACAACAACATCTCTTTATGTTTCTTTTCCATCGCCGCTTTCACACATTCTCTGCGTTTCTCTTCGACGACCTCTCGTCCGTACACACGTTCGTCTTCTTCGTCGTAATTATCCGTAAACTCTTGAAAAGTTCTCTCGTTGATGTCTTGGAATATTTCGGAGACGTTCTCCACTTCAAAGCTTAACCTTCTGTGTGTTTCGCCAACCACCGTCATGACTTTCCTGGCGCGCGGATCTTTGTTCGGATCCAACACTCGAACGGTGGAAATCGTGTCCACCAAAACGAGCTTTTTCACGATTTCTTCCGAGGAACCGAAGTTGTCTTCTTTATTGTTTTGCACACAACTGCGGTTCGTTTTTCGTTCGTTTCCGTTCAAAACTTCCGCGATTGCAAAGTCTCTCAGCTCAACGCACCTCCCGATTTTATACACGCTTTCGGCCAAATCCTTCGCCTCGCGTTTCGGCGCCGCCGATAACGTCGCCTCGATAAAGTTCGTGTTGTTCAAATCATCACCCGGTCGCTTACCAAGTGCCGGCGAT
>Ga0114997_10001635_pt1 | contig 18389 bp, 17 predicted proteins | sample ArcticOcean_MG_C_2_FD_87045 | JGI IMG/M metagenome (GOLD analysis project Ga0114997, IMG submission 87045) | Marine microbial communities from western Arctic Ocean - ArcticOcean_MG_CB4_136 | ecosystem: Environmental > Aquatic > Marine > Oceanic | place: Arctic Ocean: Canada Basin | collected...
ATTACTACTACAAAACTTGAAAAGCTTAAACCACAAAAAATTAACTCTAAAAGAAATGATAATAAATTGGCTGTTGTTATTGGAATTCAAAAATATGACTCAATCCAGAATGCCCGTTATGCCAATAATGACGGGGAATATTTTTCAGAATATGCAAAAAAAGCTTTTGGTATTAAAAGTAATAATATCAATACTTTAATTGATGGAGAGGCTGACTATATCTCATCTAAAAAAGCATTACTTAAATGGTTAAAGCAAAAAATAATTCCTGGAGAAACTGAAGTTATTATTTTTTACTCTGGTCACGGTATGGCTTCACTAGACGAAGGAGAAATTTTTTTATTAGCAAGTGATAGTGATGGGGAGTTTATTGAAGATACCGCTCTATCTAGAAAAGAAATATTTAAAAGAATTGATTCTTATAACGCTAAGTCTGTAACAGTTTTTATTGATGCTTGTTATAATGGTGAAACTGGAGATTCTGGTAGTAAAGAACTTTTAATTGCTTCAGCAAAACCACTTATTGGCGTTAAAGATACTGGCGATATACCAAATAGTTTCAATGTGTTCTCTTCATCACAATTAAATCAAGCTTCTTTCTCAACAGAAAAAGAAACTGGAGTTGAAAATGGTATTTTTAGTTACTACTTAATGAAAGGCTTGGAGGGTAATGCAGATTTAAATAATGACAGAAAAATTACTAATGGCGAAATGCAAAAATATTTAACTAGAGAAATTCCAAAAATAGCAATGTCTCTTCATAATAGAGAGCAAGATCCTTTCTTCAAAGGGGATGAAGATTTGATTCTAACAAGTTTTTAATATTTGGGGGCTAGATGGGGGCAAGACCTCTTTTTACTAACAATTAAATTGATCTAATATTGATGAATTAATGTTTAATAGTAATGTAAATTAGAAAGTAGATTATATGTGTGCTTAGAGTCCCAAACCAGATGCGCTACCAGGCTGCGCTACGCCCCGATTACGGCTACTATTACAGCACATATAGATAATTTAAAAGCATTATCATGATAAAAGTTTAAAGATTTTATAAAATTTTTGAGATATAAGAAATTATGATCATTTCTTGCATAAAATGTAATAAAAAATTTACTGTTGAGGACAAGTTAATTCCAAAATTAGGAAGGATCTTGGAATGTGGATCCTGCTTACATCAGTGGCATTATATTCCAATTTTAGTAATTAACAAAAATATAGATACAAGCAAAACTGAAGATATCAACAAAAATAACGAACCTATTATTTTTGATAAAAACATTAACGAAAGCAGCACTATTGATGCAAAAATCATTCCCAGTGTTGATAATAATAATACTAAAAATTCAATTCCTAATTTAGATGATAATAAAAAAACAACTGATCTGTTTGTTGAAAATAAAAAAACAAAGTCAAATTTTCTTAACAAATTACTAGTTGTTATACTTACATTTGTTGCTTTGATAATCATTCTAGATACATTTAGAGATAAATTATCAAGTATTTTTCCAAGTTTAGATTTATATTTATATAGTTTATATAATGTCTTAACTGATATTTTTTTATTTGTTACCAATCTAATTAGGTAATGATTGATTATATAACGACACCATTTAAATGGTTTTTTAAATTAGAGGCAGCAAGTGGTTTACTTCTATTAATAAGTGCTATTTTAGCATTAGTAATAAGTAATTCAAATTTTTCTCATATATATTTTGATACTCTTACAACTTATTTATTTATTGGTATTAATAATTTTGGAATGAAACTAAGTGTATTGCACTGGATTAACGATGCATTGATGGCCATATTTTTCTTTTTTGTGACACTAGAGATAAAAAGAGAGTTTCTACAAGGTGAGTTATCATCTCGAAAACAAGCTTTATTACCAATAATAGCAGCTGTTGGCGGCATGCTTGTTCCCGCATTATTTTATGTTTATATAAATTTTCAAACACCAGAAACACTTAATGGTTGGGCTATACCTTCAGCTACTGATATAGCTTTTTCTCTTGGTGTATTGTCATTGTTAGGTTCAAGAGTTCCAATTTCATTAAAAGTTTTTTTAACCGCATTAGCAATAATAGACGATTTGGGAGCTATTGTTATAATTGCTTTTTTTTATTCAGGTGATTTAAGTATTAAATATCTGTCATTAATATTAATTACTTTTATTTTTTTATTATTACTAAATAAAATTAACGTTAAAAAATTTACACCATATTTATTATTAGGGTTACTTTTGTGGTTTTTTACTCATGAGTCGGGTGTTCATGCAACAATAGCAGGTGTATTGTTAGCGACTGTAATACCACATAGAAAAAAACAAAAAGATTTTTCATTATTAACAAAAATAGAACATAATATTAGCCCTTATGTTGCTTTTGGAATAATGCCACTTTTTGCTCTTGCAAATGCAGGTGTTTCCTTAGAAAGAATAAGTTTTAGTTCGTTATTAATGCCAGTACCTTTAGGAATTGTATTGGGTCTTTTTTTAGGTAAGCAAATTGGTGTTTTTTTGTTTTCAATAATTTCTATTAAATTAAAAATTGCACAAATGCCAAATAATGCAAACTGGTTAAATTTTTATGCCGTTGGTGTATTAACTGGAATAGGTTTTACTATGAGTTTATTTGTTGGAAACTTGGCTTTTGTTGACAACACACAATATATTGATGGGGTAAAAATTGGTGTTTTGACTGGTTCTTTACTATCGACAATTCTAGGTTATGTTCTTTTATTAATTGTACCAAGAAAATGATTTTAGATTATGATAAAAACTTTATTAATATTAACATTATTTATGTTCACATTTAACAATAAAGTCTTAGCTGAATATGATAAAATATTTTTTGATTTAAGTATTAAAAATATTGATGGTAAAATTATAAACTTTTCTGAATATAATGATAAAGTAATATTGTTAGTAAATGTTGCTAGTAAATGTGGATTTACAAAACAATATACCAATTTACAAAAAATATGGGATACTTACAAAGATAAAGGCTTAATAGTTTTAGGCATTCCATCTAACCAATTTGGCGGTCAAGAACCTGGTACAAATAAAGAAATTAAAAGTTTTTGTGAAATTAATTTTAACATTACATTTCCATTAACAGACAAAGTTGATGTTAAAGGTAAAAAAGCTCATTCTATCTATAAGTGGGCTTACAAAAATCATGGAAAATCTACTATACCTAAATGGAATTTTCATAAAATTTTAATTAACAGAGAGGGAAAAATTCAAGATACCTTTTCATCATTTATTGAACCAACATCAAAAAAAATTACTAAAGAAATTGAAAAAATTTTGAAATAGTCTTAATTTTTACTTATAACTATATTTTTTATATATTTTTTAAGATCCGTTTTTCCAAAATGCTTATAAACTTTGTTTGATAAATTCATACTTGTCAAAGCAGAAGCAAATCTTTCGCCACGTCTTTTTGGTAAATATTTAATTTTAGTGTTAAACATTTTAGCTACTTGTAGAATGGAATAGTCCTTTCTACTTGAAATACTATAATGCCTATTAAGATTTTTTTTCCAAGCTAAGTAACAAATTCTAACAGTATCATTAATATGAGTAAATTTTCTTGTCTGATTTCCTGGTTTAACTACTGGTAAATCCTTTTTAGATTTAAAGTGATCTTCAAAAATACCAATAACAGTTGCCATACTACCATTACATATTTGATTTGGTCCATAAACATTATAGAAATATATGACTTCATATTTAAAATTAAACCATTTTTTTAAATTTTCTAATAATTCAAGATTTTTTGCTTTTGTAAAAGCGTAAGGAGACAAGTTTTTATCCATACCTTTATTACCAAGGGTTGCAGAAGTAGCAGAATAAATAAGCTTAATTTTATTTTTTAAACAATAGTTAAATACAGCATTTGAGCCAATTGAATTTGAATCTATACACTCATTCATTTTTATAAAACTTTGATAAATTCTAGCAAATTCACCAAAGTGAAATATAGAATTAATAGTATTATGATTCTTTAATAGTTGAAAAATGTTTTTAGTATCTCCTTTAATATATTTAATTCTTTTGTTTATAATATGATTTATTTTCACACCAGATGAATAATTATCAATACTAATAATTTTATATTTAGTATTTTTTAAAAAATATTTAATCAAATTTGTACCAACAAATCCTGCTCCACCAGTAATTATAATTATATTTTTTTTCATCTTATATATTAAAATTCATTCCGTCGAAAGCAGGTATTACACTCCTAGGTAAATATTTCAATAAGTTATTATAATCTAAATCTGAATGTAAATTTGTAAGAATAGTTTTTTTTGGTTTTAAATCTTTAACTAGTTTTAAAATATCGTCTAGATTATAATGTGTAGGATGACACTTGAATCTTAAACAATCTATCACCAGTTTATCTATCTTAAAAAAATTTTTAATATCATTATCATAAATTAGATCAACGTCACTAGCATAGGCACATTTTTTATTTATTATATAACATTGACTATTTATTTTTCCATGTCTAACAGGTATAGAGTTAATTAATACACCATCTATAATTATTTTTTTTCTGATTAATTTTAAATTAAGAATTGATGGATAACTAGAGGTACTGTTAAAACAATAGGAAAAATTATTTTTCAAATATTCTGAGGTTGATTGATCAGCATAAATAGAAATTTTTTTTTTAGTTTTCATGTAAAAAACTCTTAAGTCATTAATTCCATGAGTTTGATCAGCATGTGGGTGAGAATACAGCACAGTATCAATTTTTTTTATTTTATTTTTAATCATTTGTGCCCTTAAATCTGGAGATGTATCAATCAAAATATTTTTGTTTTTTGTAGTAACTAAAGCGCTACATCTTGTTCTATAATTTTTTTTTTCATTAGTTTTACATTTTCCCCAGTTACCGTCGGCCGCTGGGACACCCATAGAACTCCCACAACCTAATATAGTAAACTTGATACTCATTTTTTAATTATTAAAAAGAAAATTAAAGTTATTAGTAGTAATTTTATCCAATTCTGTAAAACTTAATTTTTTAAGAGATGCTAATTTTTCAGCCGTAAATTTAATATAACTAGGTTCATTTTTTTTACCCCTCATAGGTATTGGGGCCAAGAATGGGCTGTCTGTTTCGATAAGTAACTTTTCCAGAGGTAAAAAGCTAAAGGTATTTTGTAAATCAAGGCTATTTTTGAATGTAATAATCCCACTTGCTGAAAAAAAAGCATTTAATGTAAGTAAATTTTTAGCGAATGTTATTGAACCCGTAAAACAATGCATTAGTATTTTTGGATTATATTTTTTATAAGCATTTAATATTTCAAAAGTTTCATTTTCAGCATTTCTAGAATGTATAATAATAGGAAAATCTAATTTAATAGCTGCCTCAATATGATTTATAAAACTAACAACTTGTTTTTTTTTATCACAATGATTATAGAAAAAATCTAATCCAGTCTCTCCTACTCCAATAATTTTTTTATTGTTATTAATATTTTCTATTATTAGATCTTTAGAGGCTATTTCATTTTCACATTCATGTGGGTGTATGCCAAAAGTTCCAAAAATAATTGGATCAATTTTTAATATGTTGATAATTTTTTCAAAACTTTTAAATGTTGTACAAATAGTTAATAACTTTGTTATACCAATTTCTTTTGATCTAATTAAAACATCTTTAATATTTTTATATAAAGGTTCATGATCTAGATGACAGTGTGAATCAATCATTAATTTTAACTTTAACTTTTTCTATTTTTTTGAATAAAATATCAATTTTATTAATTTTACTTTTAACTTTTAAATAATTATGATTCGATATTGATGAAAAATTTATATCCTTTTCATTGAGATTGAAAATTTTTAACGATTTAATAATCGACTCCGGCATTATTGGATAAAGCATTATACAAATTTTTCTTATTACTTCTAGAGATGTAAAAACTATTGTATTCAATCTTTTAATATCATCTTTCTTTTTCCATGGTTCTTGATCGTTAAAATATTTATTAGCATCAAATAAAGAGTTTATTATAAATTCAATATAAAAATTTATATTTTGTTTATCAATTTCGTTTCTTATATTGTTAATATTGTTACTAAAATTATCTAAAAGTTTAAGGTCTTCTTCATTGAATTCACTTTTTTCAGGTACCATAGAAGAACAATTTTTTTCATTAAAAACTGTAACTCTTTGACATAAATTACCAAAATTATTAGCTAGGTCGCTATTAATGCAATTTTCAAGCCGTTGTTTTGAAATACTTCCGTCATTTCCAAAAGACACTTCTTTAATTAAATAATATCTTAAAGGATCTAGACCATAGCTATCAATAATTTCTATTGGATCTAAAATGTTACCTTTGGATTTTGACATTTTTTCATCACCAGAAAGAATCCAGCCATGTCCATAGATTCTAGAGGGCAAAGGAATATTTGCAGCTAGCAAGAACGCAGGCCAGTAAATTGCGTGGAATCTTAAAATATCTTTACCGATTAAATGAATGCTTGCTGGCCAGAACTTTTTATATAAATCACTTTCTACGTCTGGATAATTTAATGCGCTAAGATAATTTGTTAGAGCATCTAACCAAACATAAATAATATGTTTGTCGTTATTTGGTACTTTAATGCCCCAAGAAAAAGATTTTCTACTAATTGATAAATCTTTTAATCCATTTTTAACAAAGCTAAGTACTTCATTTTTTCTAGATACAGGAAGTATAAAATCTGGATTTTTTTTATAATATTCTAATAATTTATCTTGCCATTTCGATAGCCTAAAAAAATATGATTCCTCATCAACCCACTCTACAACGGAACCTGATACAGTAGAAATTTTTTTATTATCCTTTGTAATGATTTCATCTTCTGCATAATAAGCTTCATCCGATACAGAGTACCAACCAGAATATTTTGATAAATAAATATCACCATTTTTTTCTAATAAATTCCATAAGTGTTGAACGGATTTGATATGTCGCTTTTCTGTAGTTCTTATAAAATCAGTATTTGATAAATTTAAAGTTTTAGTTAATTGTTTAAAGGAATTACTTAGCTCGTCACAAAAAAGCAATGGGTCAATATTTCTTTTTTCAGCAGCTCTTTGTATTTTTAGACCGTGTTCATCCGTACCAGTTAAAAAATAAACATTAAAACCATCAATTTTTTTAAATCTAGCAATTACATCTGCAAGAATACTAGTATAAGCATGACCCATATGAGGTTTTGCAGATGGGTAAAATATCGGAGTTGTTATATAAAAATTTTTATTCATTAAATATTTTTGTTTTAAATTCTATAAAAAAACTTTCCTTATCTAAATTATATTTATGCATATTGAAAATTTTTTCAATAAATCTTTTGTATAATAAATTCAATTTTTTTGAATTATTTCGATTCATCATTTTTAACAAGAAAAATTCTATATATTGATATATGCACACACTAATAAAATTATCTTTTATATAATAAGAATTGTCTATTAAATGTATTATAAATTTCTTTAAATCTGTATTTTTTAAATCAATGTTATATTTAATAGAAAAATTAATTAATTTTATATAATAACCAGGTGAGCTATAATAATGCATTAAGTTTGGATTTATCAATTCAAAGATATTTGAATTAGTAATAGTATTAGTTATATCAATACTTTTTTCATAAGTTAAAAAAAAATTAAATTTTACACAACGTGACTTTAAAGTATTTAAAATATTTTTATTTGAATCTAATATTAAAATAAAATAAATATTATTATTTGGTTCCTCAACAACTTTTAATAGTGCATTAACTGAATTTTTATTAAGTTTTTCAATATTGTCGATTAAAACAATCTTTTCACAATTATTAAAAGAGGATTTATTACAAAAATTAATCATTTTTCTTATTTGATTAATTTCTATATTTTTTTTTTCATCATCTAATTCAATTAAATGGAAATTTGGATGATTATTGTTTTTAACCAAATTAAACGATCTGTTGTTTTGATTGATCTTTAAATTTTCTAAATCATAACAATATTTTTCTTTAATAGAAAAAATATAATTTATAAGATGATATGAGAAGGTACTTTTTCCTATACCATTTTGACCCGACAGAATAATTTTTTTAGGAAGTTTTTTTTTAATATATAAATTAGAAAATTCATTAAATGTTTCAGAGTATCCATAAAGTTGTGTTTGATTTTTATTATTCAGGTCTGTTAAATTCATTTAATATTCAATAATTTTTTTATTTTGTTAATTACAATCCATTTATTATCACTTAATTCAAGATTTGAGTTTATAATAAGGTATTTATTTTTATTTTTTTTTGATATTTTAATAAAGCCATTTTGTGCTTTTGTATAAAATTTAGTTTGAAATTTATCGTATCTATTTAATTTAGATCTTTTTTTTAACCTTATAAGTAAATTTTTTTTATTAACAATGTTTAAAAAAGTAAAACTAATTTTCAACTTATCTAAAATAAATTGATTATTTATATCAATTATTCTTTTATTTAAACCCATGCCATAATGCTGGTAAGCTACTGTTGAGTCTATAAATCGATCAATAAGTATAATTTTTTTATTATAATTTTTTCTTATAATTTTATCAATATTTTCACTTCTTGATGCCAGATATAAGTATAAATCTGTTATTTTACTAAAATTTGAATTGTCTCTCAGTATTAATTTTCTTATTTTTTCTGAATTATAGTTTCCGCCAGGTTCTCTAATCTTTATAAATCCTAGTTTTTTGCTTTTTAAGTAATTAGCAACAAATTTTATATGAGATGATTTACCTGACGCTTCTATGCCTTCAAAAACTATAATCGGTTTATTATACATTGCCCCAGATTAAATAAGTTACCGATCTAATTAATCTAGAAATGATATTTAATCTTTTAACATCTTCATATGCAAATAAATCGTATTCATCTAATAAATTTTTTTGGTAAAAAATTTTAAGTTTACCTATTATATCATCTTTAAAAATAGGTGCATGTATTGGACCATTATAATTAATTAACACCTTCAAATTTTTTTTTTTGGCTTTCTTTATAGTTTTGTAAACATCTTTTTTTAGATAAACTTTAACTTTATCTTGTTTCCCATGCCAGACATCTAACTCTGTAATGTGTGAATCTATTGCTGCAATCTTGATTAAATCAAAATGCTTTAAACCCCATATGTGTAATTTTTGTGATTGTTTTGATCTTTCTGATTTAGTGTGAAATCCACTTCCAACGGCTATAAGTCTTCTATTATTCTTGAGTATTGATGATGCTAATGAATATTTTTCTACAGCCAAGTACCCAGTTTTAATTCCATCTGCACCTAAATTTTTATACAGTAAAGGATTTCTGTTGCCCTGTGTTATCGGGTCACCTCCAGTTCTATCCCACGTAAATTCTGTTTCTTTATAGTATTCATAATATTTAGGATAGTTTTTAATCAAGTAATTCGACATAATCATTATATCTCTAACAGTTGAATTATTGTATGGATGATTAATTCCAGATGAGTTGGCAAAATTTGTATTTATCATACCAATTTCTTTTGCTTTTTCAGTCATTAAAATAGCAAACTCCTCCTCTGAACCGGCAATACCTTCAGCTAAAGCAACGCAAGCATCATTACCTGATACAATTATAATTCCCTTAAGTAAATTTTCCACAGACACCTCATCTCCAACCATTATAAACATAGATGAATAACCTGCCTTTGATAAACGCCACGCATTTTCAGAAATAATAAATTTGTCGTCTAAATTTAAATCTCCTTTTTTAATTAAATCAAATGCAATAATCGATGTCATAATTTTAGTCATTGAAGCGGGATAAATGGATAAGTCAGCTTCTTTTTCAAAAAGAATTTTTCCTGAAAAATAGTCTTGAAGTATTACTGAAGAAGCATTTATATTTAATTCTGATTTAGCGGGTGTAATTAAGAAAAATACAATTAATATTTTTGCAAGTGGTTTTTTAAATAATTTAATCATTGTAAATAATTTCTATATTTTCAAATTCTAATATCTTTATATCATTAAAAGCTTTTTGTAATAAATTTATATTATCATATGGACCTAAAAAAACTCTATATTGAGATTTAGATAAATTATTAACAAAAACTTTCTTAATGATAGTTTCCTTCTTGATCCTATTGGCTAAAGCATCGGCAGAATCTCTAAAGTATAAATCAGCAATTTTTATTATATAATTAAAGTTTTTTTTAGTTTTCTTAGTTATAATTTTAGCCTCTGTAGACATGTTGCTAATTTTGATTTCATCTACAGGAGCTTTAGAAGCGACATTTTTTTCTTCATCAAATGTCATACTTGTCTTTGCTATAAATGATGAGTTATTAACCAACTCTTTAATTTCTACATATGGGTCATCCATAGATAAATCAAGTTCTATAGATATTCTTTTAGAAATAACTGAATTGTAAAAATTTGGATATTCAGCAGAAGGGCCAACTTTTGCTAAAATTGAGCGATTATTTATTAGATTGGTAATTTTAACATTAGTGTTTTTTTTTAGATTTTTCTGGAATATTAACAAATCTCTTTCATTAATTTTCTTATTAACCAATTTTTTTAATATTAAATCCTCTGAATAAATTAATGTAAAACCTATGTTTGAAAAATATTCTTTTTTAAGGTCAATCTTACTAGTAGTTTTAATAGGATTTTCAATACATGAATTTAAACATATTAAAAAAAATATAAAGAATATTTTATAATTCATTTTCAAATTTTTCCTTAAGTGTACATACCGCAAGCGCAAATCTAAGCGATCTATTCCATTTCAATATTAACTCATAGTTTTCAAAAACTATATAAGCAGGTTTAAAATTCATGGCATTTTCGATTATATCTTTATCTGGGGTAATAATTCCAACAAGAAGATTTTTATTGATATTGATATCATCATAATTAATTAAATATTTTTTAAAATAGCTAAGTTTTTTTTTATTTTTGATTTTTTTAGCAGATTTATTTAAAAATTTTTTTGGTATATTCTCTGACAAATCAATTTTCATAAAACATGGTTCATTATGTTTCCAATTAATTTTAGTCATATAGTTTGCCGCAGATGCAAAAGAATCTTCAATGCTTTTTAATTCAATTTTATTATTTAAATTATAATCAATTGCATATTTTTTTATACTTGTTGGCATAAATTGAAAATTACCATATGCACCTGCCCATGACCCAAAAAGTATTTTGTGATCAATTACTCCAGATTCTACCAATTGTAAAAGTGTTATTAATTCATTTGTAAAAAAATCACTTCTTCTCTTATCAAAGCTCAAAGTGGCTAAGGATGATAAAATATTTATTTTACCGAGATAGGTACCAAAATTTGTTTCAATACCCATTAATGATAATAATAATTCTTTTTCTACAGAAAATTTTTTTTCAATTACATTAATTATTTTATAATTCTTTTTATAAAGTTCTATGCCTTTTGATATTTTTTTTTTAGATGTTCTTTTGGAAATATATGTAATTGTATCCTCGTAAAATTCTGGTTGATATCTATCGTATTTAATAACATTAGGTAAATATTTGACATTAGACATAGTTTTAATAAATGTTTGTTCTGAAATATTATTTAGTAACGCTTTTTTTTTGAATGATTTTAGCCAATCATCAAATGTATGGACTTCAGCAAATACTAATGACAAATTGAATAATGCAAAAATTATAATTAAATATTTAATTATTCTCATAAAGATCTTTTAAATAAATAAATACAGCAATCCAAATTAAAATGAAACTTATCAGCTTTTCAGACGAAAAAATCTCATTATAATGGAAATAACCAAGTAAAAATTGTAATGAAGGTGTAATATAAAAAATCATTCCTGTGGGACCTAAGCCTGATAATTCAACACCCCTAACATAAAAAAATAATGGAATTACAGTCATTGGGCCCGCAAGTAATAAGAATACTAATAGTATTGGGTCCGTTATACTAAAATCGTTTAAATTAGATTTATATATAAGATAAAAAGCAATTAAAGCAAATGGTAAAATGAACATGCTTTCAATTAAAAGTCCTATATCAGTGTCAACAGCTATAGTTTTTCTTAATAAATTATAAAAGCCCCATGAAAAAGCAACAACCAAACCAACCCAGGGAATAGATCCATATGTGATCAATAAATAAAAAATTGAAATGCAAACTAAAATTATAGCAATAATTTTTTTTTTGCTTAGTTTTTCTTTAAAAAAGACAAAACCAAAAAAAACACTAATTATTGGCATAATGAAATAACCAAAACTAGCATCTATAATTTTATTTGAAGCTACAGCATAAATCCATACTGACCAGTTAATAAATATTAAAACACCTGATAAAAATAAAATAAATAAACTTTTTTTAATGGAAATAATCTTAAAAAATAAACTCCACTTAGATAAATAGGATGTTGTTAAAATGAGCATAAAAGCTGTCCACAAGCATCTATGAACTACTAGCTCAATGTGACCTATAAAAGAAAAATATTTAAAATACAAAACACCTAGAAAGCCCCACCAAAAAGAACCTAAACTTGCCGAAAATATCCCTTTATTAAAATTATTCATACTTTTATAAAATTAATTTATTCAGAAGCTTCTTGAACAATTTTAGCTTGTTTAGTCCCCATCACAAATTTCGATATAGATAACCTTTCAAGATTATAATTTTGTATTACACGATGAAACCACGGAGTAATACTTCTCTCAAACTTAACCTCTAAAATAGTGTAACCTGCTCTACACTCTTCCCAAGATAAAATATTTTTTTCATCAAATAATTTGTTAGATTTGGATGAGACAATATCAGAGTCAAAAGTTAATCTAAAATTAAGACCATTTTGATTTATGTAGGGTCTTCTTTTGTAATCAATTAAAACTCTTGGGAAAATATTTTTTCTGTATGCATCAAATAAAAAATTATTAATAACTATATTTTCTTTACCATAAATATTTAATAGATCTAAATATTTTTTTTTATCAAAAAAAATGTGTAAATCAGTAGAATTAATTAGTGTTCTTTTTTTATAAGTTCTTTGATTGGTTCGTCCTTTCATTTCTAAAAATATTAGATTTGATGAACTATTAACCTTTGAATAAGTTCTTAATCTATATTTTTTTCGGATTTTCATACCATCAATTTTTTCATAGAAATTAGAAGAATTAATATTATCAAAATATAACGATCTAACAAAATACCTATTTTTGAATTTTTTATTAGCATTTTCATCAAATTTCATAAAATGTTGGCTTTCATTTTCTATTAATTCAGCTTTTTTTTTATTGAGTAAAAACTTAAATTCATAACGTGAAAATGATTGAATATTATTCATAATTTAATTAATTATTTATTTATAAAGTCTGAACCTCTTAAATTTTTGTTTTTTACAGGATCAACATAACTAAGCCTTACATCTATTGTATCAAGATTTAAGTTATTATCAGAAACTTTATTACCGGAAAAATTCATTTTTTTACTAAGTTTAATATGTGAATTTTTAATATTCATTTTTTTATTAAATGTTGAGTCGTCAATTATAATAATTGATTTCATATCTGATTCAATTTTGTTAGTTTTTGATTTAAAGTTAGATTTAAATATATTTATTTTTCCACCATTTCCATATTTATAATTTTTTTGGTAACTACCAATCTGTATGATGTTATTGTTAAAATCAGTATAAACCACTTTAGCTATAGAATTATCTTTAACAGCTATACCAATATTATTACTATTTAAATGACTATTATGAATAATAACATTTGAATTTTCACCAATAGATATACCTTTGTCACCAGAGTTGTAAATTTCTGTACTGTCAACTAAAACTCTAGATTCCATTATATCGATGGAATCATTTTTGGGATTTAAGAAAATTGATTTTTTAATAAATATTCTATCTGAAATATCGATATCTAGTGCATCACTAAAAGCATTTTTAATTAAAATATTTTCTAATAATATATTCTTACAATAAACTAAGTGTAGAGCGTCATCGTAAATTTTATTATCAATTAAACTGATATTTTTTAAAATTATATCCCTAGTATCATGTAAAGAAAACATTGATGTATAAATAAATTGATCAACTTTTCCACCACTACCACCGTTAATAATAATATTTTGAAATTTTGAATTTTTAGTTTTTTGACCTTGAACAACAATGCTGCCCCAATTATTATCTAAATAAGCATCATTCATTTTTTTAAAAATAATAGGCTTATCTTTTGTACCCAAAGCATCTACTGAATTTAAAAAAATAATATTAACACCTTTGTTAATTAAAAATTTTGTACCAGGTTTAATTCTTACTTTGTTTTTAAATATTAAATCTTTATGAACTTGTATAGTTCCTTTAAGGATTTTAAGTTCGTCCTTAATCATTGTATCTTTAATAATGGGCATGTTAAATTTATGTGCAGGTAAAGATGAGGAATTATCAATTTTTAAATCAAATTTTTCTTTTGAAAAAGGATTCTGTACCTGAATCCTATTTGGTTTCATTGAATTTTCTACTTTGAACTCAAATCTTGTATTAGAAATAATTATTCTGGGTCTGTGTAATTGTATTTTGTCTTTTACTGCAACAATTCTATTTGAATAAAGGGTTAACGGTATATTGAAAACTCCTTTTTCGTTTGAAATGAATTTTTCATTTTCATTAAAAATTTTATCTCCATTTAAATCAACACTTATCCATTTGGGTACATTTTTATCAAAAAAAATTTTAATATTAGAAATAGGTATATCATCATTGATATTTATATTAATATTGCCATTTAAAAAAGACCAACTAGACTTAGGTATCAAAAAAAATTTATTTTTTAGGTGAGAATTGTATGCTAAGAGATTTTCCATTAAAGAAGATCTTTTTGTGTTTTCAGAAAGTTTTAAAATATTATAGGGATTTATTTTTTTTATAAAACTTAAATTATTAAATACATTTCTTTGGATTTCTACATCTCTATTTTCTGATATTAATATTTTATTTTCAAAATTACTTAATTCATCAATTTGGTTTTGGATAATTTTTTTTGTAGATATAAAGTCAAATAATTCATTATATTTTTTATCTATAAAGAGGCTATTTTTGTTTAAAAATAATAACAATCCATGTGATGAATTATTTAAACTAATTTTATTTCTATCAAAAATATTATCACCTAATATTGGATCATATATAATTGGTCGTATTTTTCCAGACCAGGGATCAAAAATAATTCTCATGTTATGACCATAATCATTATGAAAATTATTTGTAAGTATTTGATAAGCTGCAAACTTCCCCCACTCTGATAAATTTAACATGCTCATTAATTTTTGGTACGATACATTGTCGGTTTCGGACTTTCTCAGTAAATTTATAAAATTTATTAAATCTGACTTGTCTTCCTTTTTAACTTTATTGAAAATTGCTATTTTTTTCCAAATAGCATGATTGTTAAAAAGATCATTATCTGTTTTAATTAATGCTTCTGAATTTATTTGTTCACCCTTATAAATATTTACAGGCATTAATTTATTTCGTCTTAAAAAGTTTTCATTAATTTTTTCTGTTTGAATATAAATGCCTTCACTATTATCATTTATATAAAGTTCGATTAACTCGTATTTAGGAGAAATAACTCCAACTTTATTTGCAATTTTTCCAGATACAAATTTTTGAAAATTGTATGGATCATAATCATAATATCTAAATTGACCAAGTTGGTTTTTTTTCCTTGTTTTAATTCTTAAATTTTTTTTTTCAAATAACCAATTTCTTGGATTGTCTCCACGATATCTTATTTTAATTTTTTTTAATTCACTATTTTCCATCAAAAAAAATCCTTGTTGCCATATTTTAGTAGACATTGGAACATCACTTAGTAGTGATTTTTCTGATTTTTCAGTAATATAAATTTTTTTTATATTTAAACCAATTTTTTTATTATTTTTTAATTTTTTGACAAATTTAAGTAAACTTATTTCAAATTTATAAGTGGCCCAATCAAAAGGATTTTGATATGTGACTAGAGATTTATGTGCATATTGATAGTCTAATCTTAAAATACTTAAAAAAAGTAAAATTAACATAATTGCTGAAATTGGTAAAAATGAAATACTAATAAATTTTATTATTTTTCGCATATAAAATTTAATCGCAGTAAAAATTATTTGTTAACTTCATTTTTTTAAAATTAATTTTTAATTGAACTTTTTCTATTTTTTTAGAAAATAATTCATTTACTTTAAAACTAATTCTTATAATTTCATCACCTTGTTTAAATGAAAATATTGAAATTTGGTTTTCCTTATCATCGATAAATGATGAGCTACTTGTAATGATTAGATTGTTTCCAGAAATAACTTTTTTATTATCTTTTGTATAAAGTATTATTTCCTTTAAGTTAATATTAATTCCTGGTAAAAAGTTGAAATATAAATTTACACCGTCAATAGCCAAAGGTTTTTTTGGAATAAACTCATAATTTAATAATTTTTCAAGCTGTATCCCTGAGTGGTAATAAAAATTCTTATCATTTTCTTTTGAAATAAATTTGATTGCAAACTTTTTAAGGTTATTTGAACCAAATAGATGTCTAAAGTCTGCATCATCTGTATTTCCACCTAATTGTGATTTAAAAAAAATATTACAGTATTCATTGGTTAATTTTTTATTTGAATTTAATTGTGCTGTTCTTAAAATTTCCCTGTAAGCATCATCTTCAGATGGTGATATAGTAATAGCTTTTTTAAGTAAGATTAAAGATTTTTCATATTCATTATCACTTAATGCTCTAGCAAGCCACACATTAGGTTTGTATAGTCTTGGTTCCATATTAACAAATTCGATAAGTGGTTTTTCTAAATGATTAAAATCCTCTTGATCTATTGCCTTAGACACAGCAAGTTCTATTGCATTGTAGATTCCTGGTAACATATAGCTTTTTTCTGAAGAAAATTTTTTAGATATATTAATATAATCAATAATTTTTTTAGATACGTTTGAAAAATTTCTATCTTGAATATCTTTTGTGAGTCTTTTTATCTGGTAATAATCATGTGTTATAAAAAAATAAGCTAACGTCTTTCTTCTTATATTTTCATTAAATGTAAAATATGAAATTAAGATTAATAAAAAACTAATAATGATAATTAAAATCAATTTTGTTTTTTTCATCATTATAAATAGAATTAAAAAATAATTTTAATATAATTAGTAATCAACATCATTTTTTGCAGCAATAACAATAACTTCAGTTAAACCTTGAATGTTAGATAGGTCAGTAACAAATTGATCATATGATTTATCTTCCTTCATTACAACATCAAAACTTAATTTCAAAGATTTATTATCACCTGATGATTCTACGTTTAATAATTTTGATGATTTCGTGTAATCGGAAATAACATTATTATATTCATTTTTTTTATCATTATCATTTTTTGATCTAAATTGAAGAATAAACTCACTTTTATATATAGAGCCGTAATTAGTTAAATAAAGTATAATAGCAATAAATGTTATAATTACGGTTCCTGCTAATGCTAAAAAATAACTTCCCGTACCAGCGGCCATACCAACAGCTAAAGACCAAAATATGTATGCTGTATCCTTTGTGTCTTTTACAACAGTACGAAATCTAATAATAGACAGTGCACCAACTAAAGCAAATGCTCTTGCTAAATTGTTACCAATAATCATAATTACCATACAAACTATTACAGCAATAAATATATTTGTAACAACAAAAGATTGGGAATAACTTAAGCCTCTATGTGTTTTTTTATAAACAAAACTAATGACAAGGCCTAACACAAAAGAAATTAACAAATTAACGACTATCTCACTTGGGAGATAAATATGAGTAAGAATTTCTTTATTTAAAAAATTATTAATTGAATTATCCATAACCTATTTTTAAATATCTATATGAAAACTTATTAGGATACAATCTAATGATATTAAAAGATAATTAATACTTATTATCAATATAACTTTCAATTTATTTTGTTGAATTTAGTATTTTTACTTATAAAACGTTGTTAACGGAGAGATGGCTGAGCGGTTGAAAGCACCGGTCTTGAAAGCCAAAGGATTGAGTATGCACTTTAGATCGAATTACATACTATTAAGGACATTGCTTATTTATTTAGATCATAAATTTTAAAAAACACGCTATTCTTAGCTTGCCTAGGCTACGAAACTTGAACCAAACTTGAACCAAAAAAGATAGTTTTCACAACAAACCCAGAACCACGATCCATAAAAGTTTTTTCAAAATATTTCTTCTAAATATTTAATTATATTTTTGTTTTTCGTTTCATAATCGCCATAACATTTAGTTAGTGCTATACCATGATAAGTTTTTGTGGGTTCTGCTTTTTTACA
>Ga0114997_10001637_pt1 | contig 18384 bp, 23 predicted proteins | sample ArcticOcean_MG_C_2_FD_87045 | JGI IMG/M metagenome (GOLD analysis project Ga0114997, IMG submission 87045) | Marine microbial communities from western Arctic Ocean - ArcticOcean_MG_CB4_136 | ecosystem: Environmental > Aquatic > Marine > Oceanic | place: Arctic Ocean: Canada Basin | collected...
ATTTAATATTAATATAATTGTTATTATCATATTAATTTATTAATATTAATCCGGGTTCAAATTATATTATAATACGGGCATAAAATATCAACCGAGTTTCCTCTCATAATCCATATTATAATCACATCGTATAACTTTGCATCATGGTGTAGATTACGGTGGTCTCTATTGGGTGGTGTATATTTCCTTCGTCGCGACTCGTGTCATCTGTCTTGGTTTAACTACCACCGTCCTTTTCTTCTTTTTTAGAATCTTCTTTAGAATCTTCTTTAGAATCTTCTTTAGAATCTTCTTCAGAATCTTCTTCCGCCTCCACCACCTTTTGTTCTTCTTGTTTTTTTCCTTCCATTTCCGATAGTATGTCATCATAATCGGTTGCAACTTCTTTTCCCGGTATTTTGAAATTGTTCACACTTAATGGGTTATTTATGTCCTTGGACGATCTCTTTGTGTCTAAATTAATATAATCCTGTTCGCTTGATTCCGTTCCGGGATTTTTTATTTTAATGTTATATTTTTTACCGGTTAGAGGGTTGAGTCCAAACATAACCAATATTAAGGTAACTATAACGGTCATTAAAATAAAGGGTACGAATATTATAAACCATGAAATTATACTTAGTCCTATAGTACATAAATAATTAAGTAATACCGTGAATATAATAGATACCAATATTTTTACAAACGCTACGTTATAAGCACCTTTGGTTATGTCAATTATTATCTGCGTGATTGAAAATACTAAATAAATTAGAGCGGGTGGGCATAATATCGATAATGTCATTCTATATTATATTATAATGCGAAAAAAACCAAATAAAGTGTTTATATTAATAAATTAAATGATGAATTCAAAAAGAATAATTGATTTAAAGTTGTCTGATTTACCCGGAAATGATTGGACTAATTCCCATTTAACGATAATTAAATATGTTGGGCTGAAAACAAATCTAACAATAGATGTTATCATAGAAAAGCTAAAAGAATATAATGGTGATTATAAGAAATTAGTTAATAATTACCACGAAAAAGAAATAATAGAAATGGTAATTAGGCAAACTGATTATAGTAGTGAGGAGGCGTATAATAAATTGGTTGAAACGAAAGGTGATTATATGAAGGTAATAAATGATTATATTGGAAATAATACAAAAAAGAATATGGGGGAAAACGTAATATTGGATCATAAAAACACCAACCAACAAATTTTTAAAGAAATACGACATTTTATGGACGGTGTGAATAATGGATACGAAGACAGGAAAAATATCAATGAAACCAAAAAAATATCAAATACGATAATAGAAAATATGGTAAAAAATAATAATAATACGCCCCCTTAAAACAAACTTTTAATATTTGGGCGAGTATTTCTTGATAATCTCAAATCTTTATTTGTCTTTTGCGTTAAAAGATTTGTATAAATATTTGGTTCGTCGGTAATATCTTCATATAATTCGGGCATTATTTTGGTTATGGGTTTATCGACGACTACCAAGTAATGTTGTTTATTTAATAAACTTCTATATTCTTCTATTGTTAAATTACCATAATATTTATTTAATGTATAAAATGGATTGGGCGCCGGTTGTATGTTTTTTTCGTAATTATAAATTTCTGAATATATATTATTTAATAGGGAATATCTCTCCCATAATACTGATGTATCCAAGGGTTCGTTTTTTAAGAACGCAACAGCGCATTCGGGGCTACAAAAACAACCATATACCTCTACGCTATTATTTTTTAATTTCTGTTTTGGTATATATATGGGCGGGTTATCAAAGTCATACGTACACCAGAAACACCCCGAACGCTTGTCCCCTATATCATTCTTATGGAGTGATATTTTTAATCGCCTTATCTTATCCCATAAAAGCTGCGACGAATTGTCGTTGTGATTAATATTTGTGTTTTTTATTTTCACATTGTTCGATTTCATATTGTTCGAATTTATATTGTTCGGATTCATATTGTTCGAATTAATATTGTTCGAATTCATATTGTTAGAATTCATATTGTTAGAATTCATATTGTTCGAATTCATATTGTTCGAATTCATATTGTTCGAATTCATATTGTTCGAATTCATGGCGGCCAAGTTCGCATTGTTTGAATTGATGTTAATTTCGTTTAAATCTACGTTTTTTTTAATTTTATTTAAACTTAAAAAACGCGGCTCTACGAAAGGCGCACCGTTATCATTTATATGTTTTAAATGTAATATTATGTTTGTTTTTATTTCATTTCTATCCGAGTTTTTATTATCAATGTTTTTTACTATTTTACCACCCTTCGGTTTTCTCCCCCTCTTTTTGGGTGGGGGCTTTACTGGTTTTTTCGTTGATAGGTTTTTTACCATTATACAAATATCTTAAAATATAGACTTATATACTTTTTTAAAATGCTTTTTTTTAAAATGCTTTTTTTTAAAATGCTTTTTTTTGAAATGCCCTTCTAAACATCGGTTAATTATAAAAATTGAAAATATATATTTTAGTTAATATATAAAATATAAAATATAAAATATGAGTATCATAAATGCCGGACATCCCGTGCGAGAATCCGATATAGCCGCGTCATCTGACGACGGTAAAATACTATCATTTACGTTTAATGATATAACTACTTGGTCGGTATGTGATGTCATTTCATATGCGATAATGAGATCAAAGTCGTCCGACTGCTCCATTGGACTACGTAAACGCATAGCGGGGGTAATATCATTCTTGGATTCCAATAGTGTAGATGGATTGAAGCTCATTTGGTTGGTATCCACCCCGCATGAGACGCCACCTAAGAGTAATTCCCCACAGGTCGCCGGGAAGCTGAAGAACCTGGACCCTGAGCTCTGGAAGGGTATGCGTTGGAAGGACTTATTGAATCCCATTAGTATTCTATATGACTCCCCGGGGGAAACGCGACTTGAAATACGACAAGGGGGTAACATGAATATATTGATACCCAATGAAAGGGGTGTTGCGAATGTGTTGGGGGATAGCTTGCCAATAGATAGGGTATATAGTATGAAAACTTATTATAATACCCAATGATAGAAAATAATATTTAAATCTTGACCCGTAAAAAAATTGAAAATAAATACCGGTTATGTTATACTATACTATATAACATGGGTTCAGTATATTCAACAAAAGCCTTTTCTACGGATGGGTTATGGGGATCGGTTGCTATTTATATACCACGTGATCCGATCTGTGACAAATTAAATGATACAGAGTGGTCTAAAATAAATACAACTCTATTTCAAAATCTCGACGACGACGACATGGTAAATATTACACCAATAATTGTTTCTAAAACCTCTTCGATGGAAGATGAAAATGGATGGGTTGTAGACCACGGTGTTATAAGAATCTTTTATATGGAATGGGTCCCAGAACTAAAAGCATATAATTATATGGCGTCCGTTATCCCACACGGCGAGGTGAAATCACATAATAAATCATATACGACGGATCGTATGCACCGCCTCGCTATTAATTTGGAGGCACTGGCGGATTACACTAACATGAAAAATGGAACCACGGATGGGTCCACGTTTAAAAGAATATCCGAAGAACTAAAACCTTATCGTATTAAGTTTTAAAATTATAATGTTTTAGAATGACACTCCCTGCATACGGGAATATACATTTCCGCCCCTCCGATTATTTCCTGTTTCGTATCATCGGTTATCCTCTTAGTAAAAGCTGCCCTTTTTTTACATATATTACAAATGGCTCTTAATTTTTCCACTTTGTCGCACATTGGTATTAAATCTAATATTTTCCCAAATTTTCTCATATTAAAATCCCCATCTAACCCACACACGTATACTTTTTTTTTATGTTTGTTTACCAAAATATCAACGAATTCAACCAAATCTTCAAAGAACTGCCCCTCATTTATAATAAATGCGGTTGTACGTTTTAATATATCGGAGTTATCGTGTTCAAATAAATCAAATAGTTTTTCAACTTTTTCGCAGGGTATTGTTACGCCATCGTGCGTGGACATGTCGTTTTTATCATATCTATCGTCCTTGATATAATTAATAACACACGTTGGTATTCCCGCTATAATATTATACTTATATATTGAAATTAGTTTGGATGTTTTCCCGGAGTACATACATCCTAATATTATTTCAAGATGACCACCCATATTAGTGCTATTGAAATCCATTATTATTAATTAATCAATTTATATTTTTATATAAAAATAAGTTTTAATATAAAAATACATTTTTGATATAAATATAATATGGATAATAAGCCTTGGATAGAAAAATACAGACCAGGTACGTTTGAAGAAATCGTATTAAATAAGTATAATAAACACATATTTAAAAACATAATAAAGAAAAACACCTTTCCAAATTTACTATTTTATGGGCCACCGGGTACAGGGAAAACAACTACAATAATTAATTTAATAAAAAAATACCAATCCGTACATAATATGAATGTTAATACAAAGGGTTTGGTAATCCATTTAAATGCAAGCGACGACAGGGGTATTGATATAATACGAAACCAGATATACCAATTCGTCCATACTAAATGCTTGTTCGGGGCAGGTATGAAATTTGTAATATTGGATGAAGCTGATTATATGACAAAAAACGCACAACAGGCGTTAAAATATTTAATTCAAAAATACAATAAACATGTTAAATTCTGCATAATATGTAATTATATTAGTCGAATAGAGGAATCTCTTCAAAATGAATTTATTAAATTACATTTTAGCGCGCTACCCCAATCTGATATAATGGATTACCTAAAGAAAATAACAAAGAAGGAAAACTTGCGAATATCAAAAAAGGCATTGATATCAATTCAGGCGTTTTTCAAATCTGACATTCGTAGTATGGTGAATTATATACAGGCAAATAATGAAAATATTAATATTAATATAATAAGTACTGCTTTTTGGGAAAATTTAACACGTTTTGTAATTAAAAACCACGATAATCAAACAGCAAGTATTCATTATATAAATGAAAAGAGTAAATATTATAATCAAAACACGATAACATTTATAAAGAATTATATATCACATTTGTTAAATAACGAAGATCGGGTATTAACACCGGGGTTCATGGATTTTTTTATGTTTATAATTCATAATAATAGTTCTTCCGGAGAAATAACATTAAAATATTTTATTCATGGTTTTTTGGAATTATATAAATAAATATAATATGCACCCATCCTCCGCTCAAGATTATTTAAAAATATATTAGGGGAGCTATTTTTTGGATCAAAAATAGCACGTTTTATAGAATATTCTTCTAAAATATACCCGGGTATATTATTGTAATTTGTTTTCCTAAATATCCTATTTACATGTGGTGTAGGCGAACTTTCAATATTATTTTCTGTAATACCCATCTTTATATAATGAAAGAAAATAAATTGAAATAACACTTAAAGAAACACCAATCGTTATAACAATGAGTTTAGATTTGGAATGGGATAATTTCATAAATCAAAAAACAACATACTGCGAAGACGGGGATTCGTGCGAAAGTAAGGGTGGAGATAATGATTTTATACCCACGGCAAGCGACTTATATATTTCAACTCAAACTAAAATAGCATATTTAAATCAACCTATAGAATTGGGCGATTTATTTTGGAATATAGAAGTTATACCATATCAAGACATTACCGAAGGTGTTGTTAAAAAACAAATGAAAGTGAATTGTTCAAACGATGAATCGGTTGAAGAATTGGAAAAAAAGATAGAATCTATTAAAGGTGTTAAAAGAATAGATGTTATTTCGAACGTTAAAAAGGTAACCGGTGATAATGTTATATTTAAGGATGTTAGAAAAATCAACGTTGGTCTATCAAAGAAAGATTTAACAACATATAGAATTAAAAAAAAGGGAGCGTTTTATAATTGCTTTGTTTTAATTATTCGTATGGAGATATCAAAAAATACATATAAAGAATTCCATATAAAAATATTTAATACTGGTAAATTGGAACTACCCGGGATACAATCGGATGAAATATTATATAAGGTATTAAATAAATTAAAATTCATACTTTCAAAACACGTCGATAACATAGATTATAATAATAATGATATTGAAACAGTTTTAATAAATTCTAATTTTAAATGCAATTATTATATTGATAGGGATAAATTAGTAAGATTATTAAAATATGAATACAATTTACACATAGTATACGACCCATGCTCTTATCCGGGGATACAGTGCAAATTTTATTATAATAAAAATTATAAAAATAATATGGGTTCGTGTGTCTGTAAAACGCGTTGTTATAAAGATAAAACGCGGAATCCCGATAAGTGCTCCGAATTATCGTTTATGATTTTCAGAACAGGTAGTATTTTGATTGTCGGTAAATGCAGTGAAAAAATATTATTTTACATTTATAATTTTATTAAAAAAATATTATTAACCGATTATAATTCATTTATGATACCTGCACCCGCTGATATAAAAAAAACTAAAAAAAAAAAGGTTTGGAAAAAAACAATATTAATTACTGCTAACTAAATATCCAATTTACAAATTTAACATGTCGTTTTTCATCTATATTATCATCGTTATTGTATAATTTCGCCCGCAAACTATTAATATCTATATGTTTAGTATTTATTTTTTTTACAAAACTATTAATAACATTAATAAAAGTTTTCCCGTCATTTATTGAATCTGCCATATATTTTATGAAAAATAAAATTGCCTCCAATTTATCGTCGTTAAAATCATATTTGTGTAGCTTTTTAAAAATAACATCCGATACACATTTAAAATCTGTATTATTTTCGTATGCGTTTTTACCATAGTCTCCCAGTAAAAACGAGGTTATTGTAGCACTTTTAAGTATTTCGATATACATGTTTGCCTTTTTAATAAATTTCTTTTCGCTTTGGGTTAGTTCAAATGTTTTTCTAAAAGTTTGATCTATGTCGAATATTATTTTTTTATAAACAAATAAGGTTGCGTCCTTTGAACTTAATTGTAAAAAACTATTACTGTCTTCCCCTATCTGTCCTATAAATTCAACGTAATAGCACACCGCCTTCTTACAGCTGTTCTTAATAACATCGATGTTTTTAGAGTATATTAATAATAATTTAAAACAATGGGTAATCGTATCTACTCCCCGTCTTATTATAAATTTATTATAATCAGCGTTAGTGTTTTTTATGTTGTTGTTTGCCATAATTATATAGTCATTTATAATATCATTGTAGCATTCTATGATATCTTTTTCATTTGATATAAAATCATCATTGTAGTTTTGTAAAACATTGCTCATATTATATATTCATATACTATTATTTTTAAGCAAATAAGTATTTAAAGATTAAATAAAATGTTTTTTTATAATGAACGAAGAAATTAAAAATGAACCGGAGTATAAATTACCTAACGATATGACAATGCGTCATGCTTCTAGGCTCGCCATCGTAGAGGATAAGCCGATCATGTTTGATTACTATGCAGATTCATGCGTTAAAAAGGTAATTATTGGTATCAGAGATTCGGGTGATGATTCTGACGATGAAAACGAAAAACTCCTAGTTAAAAGCGAAGATGAGTACACGAGTCCAATCAAAAAGATTTATAAAGTAGAGGAGGAATACATTATTATCACGGAAAATTCAATATATATCGTGGCAAATTGCATTGAGAATAAAAAGATATCTTCTTAGATAATTTTAAATATTCAACACCTTTGGGAATATAAAACATCTTAAGTATGGTGATTGTTATCTACATTTCAACTCTTTTTAGTTAAAATTTAGTTAAATATAAAAATTTGAGTAGTATATAATGCCGAAATATACGTGCGAACTCTGTTTGAAAGAGTTTTCTCAAAAATCCCACTACAGCAAACATCAGAATCAGAATAAAAATATATCCCATCAAGATAATAAAGGACAAATAGAAGAAATTGTTTCGAATTTTATTATAAATAAAAAATTGAATTCAAATAATACTGAAAATAAGTTAAAATATTCAAATATGAGTAAAACCCGATTGGGACAATTTTATACAACAAACTATGAATATATTCTTTCAAATATGAGCATACCGGGTAATGTTAAAACTATAGTAGAACCCTTTGTCGGTAATGGTGATTTACTAAAATTTATAAAAAATAAAACCAGTTATAATTTAGAACTTTATGACATAGATCCTATAATTAATGACGCAATAGAAAGAGATACGTTGACAACCCCACCAGATTATACCGATAAATTTGTATTAACAAACCCACCTTATTTGGCAAGAAATAAAAGCAAAAATAAGGAGTTGTATGAAAAATATAAATGTAATGATCTATATAAATGTTTTATAATTAATATAATATCAAATGTTTGTCAGGGGGGTATTATTATTATACCATTAAACTTTTTATCATCGATTAGAAAATCCGATATTGAATTAAGAAAAAAATTTTTAGATAAATATTTAGTAAAAATCATTAATATTTTCGAAGAACGAGTATTTGATGATACAAGTTATGCAGTATGTAGTATACATTTTGTAAGAAAACCTAATAATGAAATTAACAATAATATTAAAACATATATTTATCCTTCCAAAAAATACATGACTATTAGTTTGACGTCTGAAAATAATTATACTATTGGTGGGGAGATTTATAATCTACCCCAAAATTCTAAATATAAAGTTCAAAGAGCCACGAGAGAAACAAAGGGAAATATAACAAACATTTTATTAAAATGTATTGATAACAATATTAATAACCAACTGGGATTTAAAATTGTTGAAGACGAAGAGATATATATTGATAATACTGAAAAATTATCGGCGCGTAGTTATGCCACACTTGTTATTAATAAATCTATTACAATAGAAGAACAAAAAGATTTAGTTGATAAAATGAACGAATATATAAAGGAACAAAGAAAAAAATACAATTCCTTATTCCTAACGAATTATAGAGAGAGTAATTCAATTGCTAGAAAGCGTATTTCGTTTGATTTAGCATTCAGAATATGTAATTACATGCTTTCATCTATATAATATGTATCAATCATATATTGTTGAAATGAAACGTGATTGAAAATTTTAACATTATCGACTTCGGTATATTTTTCTTTAAGAGCTTTGAACTTGGAATGTAAATCCGTATCGATTAATACAATCAGAATTTTTTCCGAGTTAGATCTATGTGTTTTCCACCATTCTGCGATTGTATCCATCTCCTCAAATACATTGTCTTGGTGACCACCCGCCCCAAATGTAACCTTTGCAGTAATAAATCCTCTAATAATACCTGACATCTGAGCATCAAATGATTTTAGGCAACTATCCTTTGGAATTCCTTTTTTCTTTCATTTCGTCTTTTGATACAATAGACCCGCGCCACCGCCCATCTTTTGTTGGTCTCAATTCGGTTGCCGTCAAAGTTTTAATTGATATTCCACAATTTTCCGCAATTATATTACATGTTCTTAGTTGCTCTGCTTCATCTTTACTGCCTTGTCTTGATGCATTTTTAGCAAGATACATAGAAGCCAAGTCAGCACAGTTATCACATTCACGCGTACGTTTCCAAAACTCCTCTTTTGTCAATCCTTTCTCTTCAAGGAATCTTTTATATTTTTCCTTGTTGATATTTTCATGAAATACGTTTTGATCATTTTCTTTTATGGCTGAATATACTCTTCTATTATTTCCACGTTGTCTATCTGTCCTGTTATCTTTAAGATTAAGCTCGATTGGTTCCATGGTTATAAGCTGTTGTATTAAATTAGTTGCGACATTATTTAAAATCAAATTTTTAATTTGATCATAATATATTACGTAATGTTATATATTAAAATTTTAATAATCCCATTCTCTCTTCTACGGATTTCAAAGAGAGAATAATAAATAATTAATAATATACATATTAATATAAATTAATATAAATTAATACCGACTACAAAATTTCACCAATGGCCTTTTTCTGGTCATCGGTTATGAATTCTGGCATCGTAACGCTGAATTTAATTATTAAATTACCCACGACCGGGGGCGCTGGGTGGGGCCTCTCCCTCGTAAACCCCATGTGTTTTATAACATTCATATGGTCATTTGTTACAACCTTACCATTATTATTGTTTATATTATATGTTTTTCCTGATAAATGTTCTATAATAAAACTGAACCCTATGAGAGACTCCTTTAATGTAATAACCTTTTCATAAAATAAATCCAAACCCTTCCTAATAAATTTTGTATCATTTGTAATTTTAATCACCGCCTTAAGATCACCGCTTATTGAATTCCGAATATGACCTTTGTTTTTTAACATTATTATTTCACCCTCATCAATACCCCTTGGTATATCAATATATATAACCTCGGTTTCCTGTGTAACCTTATTTTCGTTTTCAATATTTCTATTTATTTTTAGGGGTATTTTAGAACCATTAAACGCGTCCACCAATTTAACATCCAAATTAAGGATAATTGGACTAGGTTTCACCTTTAAAAATTCATTTGGGTTTATAGGTACACCTCCTTGAAAAATACGAACATTTGGCATACCACCCATACCACCCATGCCACCCATGCCACCCATGCCACCCATGCCACCCATACCACCCATGCCACCCATGTTAATCTTTATGCCCCCTCCATGCGGACCGTTCCCCCCGAATAACGCACTCATTAAAAAATCGTCCATCCCACTCGGAAATCCACCACCTTGACCACCACCCATGAATGGGTTAGAGTTCCTCATATCGTATTGTTGGCGTTTATCTTTATCCCCTATAATATCATAAGCCTCACTGATTTTTTTAAATTTATCCCCATCACCACTGGGTCTATCCGGGTGATACGTTAATGATAGTTTTCTATATGATTTTTTTATCTCATCCTGCGTTGAATTTTTATTTACACCCAAAATATCATAAAAATCTACCATTTAAATTTAAACAAGTTTTTAAATTTAAATACTTATTAGTTATATATATCTATTATGGAAAATATAACAGATAGAATAAAATATATAAGTTCAATTGAAGAATTTAATAAAATCATCAACAATAATAAAATAGTAATAGTTAAGGCGAGTGCAACATGGTGTAAGCCATGTAAGGTAATTAACCCATTTTTTAATATTTGTATAAAAGAGTTACCTCCGGATGTTTGTATAGTTTTTATAGATATTGACGAAGCCAGTGATATTAAAAGAAAATATAAAATTAAGGCCGTCCCATATTTCGCAAATTTTATAGATGGAGATATAACGGATATAACAAATACATCGGATAAAACAGAGATAAAATCATTCCTTTTAAAAACGCTTAAAAATATTAATAAATAGGTCTATATTATCGTATATGGATAATTTAGACCTCAATATTCAAAATTATGATTTGAATGATATATTAACATTGTTCAAAGTCCCCTATAATTTCACCGAAACCGATTTGAAAAAATCATATAAGATCTATATTAAGACACACCCGGATAAATCAGGATTAGATACAAAATTCTTTTTATTTTTTGAAAAAGCATATACTATTTTGGAAAAAATTTACTATTTCAGGAATAAAAAAATAGAAAAAAGGGAAAAATACGACGCCCCGCAGACCGAAGAAGATAAAAAAAAACTATTGGGTTTCCTGGATGGTAAAAGTGTATCCGATTTTAATAAATGGTTTAATAAAATGTTTGATAAAACGCGAGTAAGAGATGACGAAAACGATACTGGTTATGGGGAATGGTACGTTGGTTACAAGGACAAGGAAGAAGAACGCGTAACACTTGATGAATTTGGAAGAAAGTTTGAAAAAAAGAAAAAGGAAACTTGTAAAGATATAGTAATTAAAACGGAGATAACGGATATGTCGGACACAAACTGTTTTAGTTTAGATAGAGAGAAACCGGTGGAATATTCATCAAATATATTTAGTAAATTACAATTCGAGGATTTAAAAAAGGCACATACCGAAACCGTTGTGCCCGTATTTAGAGAAGATTTTGACAATACCAGGAAATTTAATAACATTGAACACTACAAGAACCACCGAAATTCACAAAATACAAAACCCCTTTCATTACAACAAAGCAATGATTATTTAAAAAATAGGGAAAATAATATACAGGAAAACGATACATCTAGAATATTTAAAATACTAAAAAACGATGAAGAAGTCGCCGAACAAAATAAAAATTGGTGGGGATACCTAAAACAAATACAATAATATTATTCTATATATATATAGCATGATGACATATATATACACAATTATAATTATACTTACATTAACATATGTATTAGACAAATTAAAAACAAAATTCTTACCAGATGAAGAATTGGGTTATAATGATTTAATTAATAAACATTTATTGGGACACAATGGTGTATCTGACAATCGACCCATCATTTGGGTTCATCGGGAACACAGTAAGAACGATATTCGCGCGGATCGTTTTAATTCGAGAAAAAATAAAAATATAAATAAGGCGTATATTAATTGCTGTTTAGAAAGTATTTTAAAAAATTGCGGTGAAAGTTTTAGAATATGCATAATAGATGATAATTCCTTTAAAACATTGTTACCTACATGGAAGATAAGTATAAATGATTTCGGGGATCCAATTAAAAAACACATAAGATATCTTGCTATGGCGAAGTTATTGTATAAATATGGTGGAATGCAAATACCCGAGTCAACATTGGTTTTGAAAGACCTAAATGCATTATATAATGATAACATTAGTATTAAAGGGTGTTTCATAGGAAATAAATTGTCAAAATGCAAGGACGGTAATATTCCAATTTCACCCGATAATAATATATTGGCATGTAAAAAGGACTGTAGTGTTATGGGGGACTATATTTGTTATTTGGAACAGTTAAATTCAACGGATCACTCTGACAATATAAGGTTTAATTGTAAAATAGAACATTATTTTTCAAAAAGAATATTTGAAAATAAAATAACAAATATAGATGGCGAATATTTCGGCATAAAAGATAAGGATGGTAACAAAGTTTCATTGGACGACCTAATGGAAGAGAAGTTTATAGATTTTCATGAAAATATATTTGCAATAAGTATTCCCAACAAAGAATTGTTGTCCCGAACACAATATGGGTGGTTTTTGCGCCTCCCTAAAGAACAACTGTTGGAATCACCCAATATATTGTCAAAACATTTATTACTCAGTCAAAACTCTTAAAAATCGTATAAATTATTTCATATGTTGATTTATCATATTTTATTTCAGATGAATACGGTATATGCATGTGTTTGCACAATTGTCTTAAAATAGTATTAAAACTCTTATATGTTTTTTTACGATTTAAATATTGTTTTTTTGATATATGATAATAAGTGTTTAATATATCATATAAAGGACCAATGGCATCTAAATATTGAGCCTTTTTAAAAGATGCCCTTGAAAAAACATAGCATTTATCCTTTTTAATGGAACATTTTTCCAAAAAATCAAATAATATGTTATCGGGAACATTCGATTTAAATATTTGCATTGACATCGTATATAATAATTATATAATTTTTTGTATCATTCGATTATATTAGCATTAATTATAAGATTTATTTCATGTGTTAAAAAATACAATTCAATGCAATCTTCGTGTTTTGAATAAAAAATAGAAATATATTTTGAGATTATTATAATTATTTTATATTTCACAACCTCGTCTAATATGTTGGATATTTTTATATACGTATAAAAATTCTCTAAAATATCAATTACCGAAAACCCCATATTGACATTTTGCTGTAGAATATTCATAGACCCTTTAAAATTGTTAATTTTTAAATAATTTATATATTTTTCAAAATCGGAAAAATTAAGATTGGTGCATATTTTATTAGCAATGTCTAGCGTTATATATTTATTATAAATATTAAATTTTTCAATATAATTAATTAGGACGCGAATAGAATTATTTGAAATATTTAATACAAAATCACGTGCTTCATCTGAAATTTTTATGTTTTCGTTTTTTATAATTTTACAAACTAGGAATTTTAAATTTTTTTTTTCCATGGAAGAAATTTTAATAATAGAACACCTCGATTGTATGCTTTCGGCTATCTTTTGCACGTTATTACACGATGACACGAAATTTACAAGGTGATCGTATTTATCGATGAAATTCCGAAATACCTGCTGACATTGTTCATTTATATTATCCATATCGTCAATAACAATAAACTTTTTTTTGTTAGGTATGCAGCTGGTTGTTTTACAAAACGTTTTCACTTCGGAACGATAGTAAGATATACCCTGTTCTTCCAATGTATTTATATACAATATATTCGATGAAGGCACGTCATCCATACCATAATATTCCTTTATAATTGTATTTAAAAGCGTGGTTTTCCCACAGTTCGTATTACCATTTAATATAATATTTAATGTATCTAATTTTATAAGTGTTCTCAGTGTATCGATAATATCCTGATGTAAAAAAAATTCATCAAGTGTATTGGGTTTATATTTACAAAGATATGATTCATACATATTTTATTTAATGAACGTTATTTAAGTTTAAAATGTCGTTTATAAATTTATCAATTTCAATATCCGCAAATTCGGGATGTGCCTCCCAAAAATATCTACAATAACTCCATTTGATATCAATGTCTTCGTTATATAATTCACCATATTTTTCATGCAACATTTCACTTATTTCGGGGGAAACTAAATGAAAACTCCCCTTTGGTATAACATATGCCAGTTGCGCTATCGCTGGAAGCGGTTTATTGTCATTTTTTCCAACCATACTTACTTCGCAAAAAGGGATATATTTTAATAAATCCTTGAAGAGGGGTGGGTAATTATATTTATACTTCCACCCCCAATCTATACATTCACTCGTATAATAACTCATAACCCACTCTAACCCCTCCAAATAATTAATACAAACTTCCTTTACAAAGGCTTCGGTATTGTCAGAATTAAAAAGATATTTATAATATCGTTTCTCCCACCCGTTTCTATATGGGTCAATTAATGTTTCGGTGTCCCGTAATAATAGTGGGATATTTTCTATTTTTTTTTGAATTTTCCCTACCTCTATATCCAATTCACTCATATCGGCGTTATTCACCTTTCTGTTATCGGGATTTAATAAGTATTTTCTCTCTATCTTGTCGCGGATAACCTTTTCACCCTGAATATTTATTTCTTCGTTTTCCGCTAGCCATTTTATTAAATGTTTAAATACACCCCATTGTATATTTTTTTTGTCGTTTATTATATTTTTGTTTTTTGACGAAATGCAATTATGGTATGCACTCATTAATATATGTATTCCATTGGTTCGTATGTTCAATGATGGAAAATGGGGCATAAAATCGTTTCCAAGTAAAAAACAAATAAAAGTATAATCGTGTATAATGTTTTTATTTGGTTTAGTCTTCTTTGTAAGTTCGCTGGTTAATGCGCTTTTAAAATTTTTAATATCTAAAAAATAAAGTTCATTTGGATTTAACTCATAGTTCAGTGATTTTATAAACTCGGGCGCCTCCCTGCATATAAATAGATTATCACAATAATCCAAATTATTTAAACATAACATTATTAGATCCGCGTCTAAACCATATACCACCGTTTTATCATTCTTGTGCAAACGTTCGTTTGCACGGATATAATTAAAAATCTTATGTTCCCCTTCCCCTATTTCGTCGGGGCACGAAACCATAACCAGTTTATTGTTTTTATATTCTTCCTTTATTTTGTTTGATAGATTTTCCATGAATTTAGTACCCGGTGTTATTGCGGTCTTATCCCATACGGGAATCTTTATCCCATCGGATACACCCTCGCTCTCACCAATGTTAGTCTCCAATAAATGATCCGTTAATTTTTTTACATATGACGTTTTGAATCTTCGTGTTTTTTGCTGTTTTATTTTTGCAAAAGGCGCCACCCCATCAAAAGTTATAAATGTTTTTTTTTGTGGATTAATATATGAAATTAAATCATTTATGGTTTCAATTACCCGGTGTATTAATTTACTTTCATATTCATTTAATGTTTTATATACTTTGATTTCTCTCATCGAATCATAAATAATAGAATTACTATCCAGATAAAAATTATCTATATTTGGTATTTTTAATTTATTTTTAAAAATACCCTTGTGATTTTTTATAATATACGAAAAATAACTAGGAATACCCATAATACATTACTTAAAAAACAATATTTATATTATCTTAAATAAAGATATAAAAATTGATTATGTTATTAAATATGAGTATTGTGTTAAATACACGAGAAATGAGTACGGCATTAAATACCGATGGCGATAAAAACAACCAACCCATCGTATTAAATGATACTTGGACTCTGTGGGCACACTTACCACATGACATTGATTGGACGCTGAAAAGCTATAAAAAAATAATGGATATCAGCACGATTAATGATGTGGTATCGTTATATGAAGTTATTCCTGAAAAGTTGATTAAAAATTGTATGCTATTCCTAATGAGAAAAAACATAACACCCAGGTGGGAGGATGAAAAAAACAAAGAAGGTGGTTGCTTTTCATTTAAAGTTGTAAATAAAGATGTAAAAAAGATATGGAGGAATATTAGTTATGCGCTGGTCGGGGAAACTTTATGCAAACAATCCGGTTATTGTAACTACATAACGGGTATTACCATTTCCCCCAAAAGATCCTTTTGCATCGTTAAAATATGGCTATCCACGTGTAAATACCAGTCGTCCTCTATTTTATCAGATATCCCCGAACTATCTAAACAAGGTTGCTTATTCAAAAGACATAATAGAATTGGTTAATATTAAATGCTGGGTAATGGCGCCAAGCACAACTTAATCGTACCAAGCGATGCGACAGAATATTTCACTATCAATGGTAAATCGTTTTCTAAATACATTTCTATGGAATTACATAAATTAGTACATTTAATAAAATAGCTCAGATTTTTTAATGAAAATTCACCCTGTATAACCTTACTATTGGGGGAACTTTTTATAAATTCGGTTATAGAATCACTCTCACCCCGTATAATCTCGCTCTGCGCAAATGGTCCATTGCATTTAAAAATTAGCTCGTTTCCAACCGATTTAATTTCTAATCTATCGCTTATATTTGATTGGTCGCGGATTATCTTCTGAAAATCAGAAGAAGGTAAATTTATAATTGAAGAAAATTCTACGTCGGGTATTTCCAGTTCTTCCTCCTCTGGCTCAATTAATTTTAATTTTTGATTTTTACATTGTTTTATATCCCCGTTCTCAAATTTTAACCCGAGTTTATCTACCGACCCCTCACTATATGATTTTTCTTCAATATACAATGTTAGTGTATCATCGTTGTCTATAGTATTTATCAACTTGAATAAATGAAGCATGTTCACCCCAATAACAATTTTAGGATATTTGCAATAATATGATTCAAATTTATCTGCGTCTAAAAATAAATGAGCAAGAATCGTATGGGACTTATCCATATTAATTATTCTTATGCCATCTTTTCTAAATGTAATATTCGTTTCTAACAGAATATCCTTCAACGCCGTCATCAACGTTCTAAACGGGGCAATTTGAACGGTTTTAATCTCCAATACATACGGGTTTTTTTCCATAGAATAATATAATTACAACGCGATTCTTTTAAATAGTTATGTTGGACTTTAAATAGTTATGTTGGACTTTAAATAGTTATGTTGGACTTTAAATAGTTATTCTGGGCGGTAAATTTAATACCGGGACCAGGCTTTAAATTTAATACATGGCTTTAAATTGAATAATTATTTATTTTTTAAAATATTAAGTATTGCGTATAAGGTATAAAGATTATGCCTGGTTTAATGTGTTCATTCTTTAAAAACATATGTGTATCTTGTTTTCGTACAAAAAAAACAATAAACCATTACGAGAAACCATGCTTGACCAAATCGACCGGATCGGGCACAACAAGCGCCGAATCATATGGAAATAAAGATACTAAAGATACACCCGTAAAAATATACGATAAAATGGAACTACTGGGAAGGGGTGCCCACTCCAAAGTTTACAAAATTACAATTAACGATAATGTGTTTATAAAAAAAGATGTTGATATAAGGTATAAAAATAACATCATCCGTGAAAAACACATACTTAAAAAATTAAACAGTTTACACGATTCCGCAACCGATTTCCCAGTATATGTGACCAGTTGCAATGAACCCGGTTTATCATGCATTATAACCAAATACGTAGAAGGAGAAGATCTATTCGACTGGTTTAACCGCGATAAAAAGGCCAGGATTAGTGAGAATACGGTTAAACAAATATTTAAAGAAATGGTTAGGTTGGTTCGTATATTACACGGATACGGGTTCGTGCACCTTGATATCAAAATG
>Ga0114997_10001638_pt1 | contig 18384 bp, 16 predicted proteins | sample ArcticOcean_MG_C_2_FD_87045 | JGI IMG/M metagenome (GOLD analysis project Ga0114997, IMG submission 87045) | Marine microbial communities from western Arctic Ocean - ArcticOcean_MG_CB4_136 | ecosystem: Environmental > Aquatic > Marine > Oceanic | place: Arctic Ocean: Canada Basin | collected...
TAAGGAAGGGAAGGAGTTGTATTGGCACTCGAGCGCGCACGTGTTGGGAGAAGCGTTGGAGTTGGAATACGGCGCGGATTTAACGATTGGCCCCGCCATCGAGGAAGGGTTCTATTACGATTGTTACTTAGGCGAGAAGACGTTGACGCCGGACAACGTGGAGGAAATCGAAAAGCGAATGAAGGCGATCATCGGAGAGAAACAGCCGTTTCAGAGAATCGTGGTCAGCCGAGACGAGGCGTTGGAAATGTTCGCGGAGAATAAATTTAAAGTGGAGTTGATTTCGAATTTACCCGAAGATGCGACGATTTCGTGTTATCGATGCGGACCGATGGTCGATTTGTGTCGAGGGCCTCACTTGCCGGATACCGCGTGGATCAAGAGTTTAAAAGTGACGCAGTGTTCTCGGGCGCATTGGAGAGCGGACGTGACGAAGGATCCACTGGTGAGAGTGTACGCGGTGACGTTTCCGAACGATAAGTTGATGAAAGAATACACGAGACGGATTGAAGAGGCGAAGCAAAGAGACCACAGATTGATCGGGATGAACCAAGAGTTGTTCTTTTTCAACGCTCTCAGTCCGGGGTCCTGCTTTTTCCAAAAAGACGGCGCGAAGATTTACAACACTCTGATTGAGTTTATTCGAGAGAAATATTGGGAATACGAGTACGACGAAGTCGTGACGCCGAACATTTATAACTTTGATTTGTGGAAAACCAGTGGCCACGCCGCGCACTATAAAGAAAACATGTTTGGTTTCGACGTCGAGAAGCAAGAATTCGGAATGAAACCGATGAATTGCCCGGGGCATTGCGTGATGTTTAGCCACCGTAAACGATCGTTCCGAGAGCTTCCGATGCGAGTCGCCGACTTTGGCGTGTTGCATCGAAACGAATTTAGCGGCGCTTTGCACGGTTTGACTCGCGTTCGTAGATTTCAGCAAGACGACGCGCACATCTTTTGTCGCCAAGACCAAATGGAGGAAGAGTTGACAGGTTTCTTGAAGTTTTTGGACGAGTGTTACGAGGTGTTTGGTCTGGATTACGAGATGAAATTATCCACGCGACCGGAAGGATACTTAGGCGAACTTGAAACGTGGAATAAAGCGGAAATGGCGTTAGAAGGCGCGTTAAAAGCAAGCGGGAAAGAGTGGGAACTCAACCCGGGAGACGGCGCGTTTTACGGTCCGAAAATTGACATCGCCGTCTTTGACGCCTTGAGAAGACGTTTCCAATGTGCCACGGTCCAACTCGATTTCCAACTCCCAATCCGATTTGACCTCGCGTATCAAAACGAACATAACGAAGACGAACGACCGATTATTATCCACAGAGCTGTGTTAGGTTCCGTCGAAAGAATGTTTGCCATCCTCACCGAACACTACGCCGGCAAGTGGCCGTATTGGCTTTCGCCGAGACAAGTGATGATTGTCCCAATCTCCGAACTTTCGTTAGAGTACGCCAAAGACGTCCGCACACGCATTCGCAAAGCCGGTCACCACGTAGAAGTGGACGCCTCGGACCGTAAAATGCAAAAGAAAGTTCGAGAGGCGCAGTTGGAGCAATTCAACTACATCTTAGTCGTCGGCGAACAAGAGAAAACGAACGACACCGTCAACGTGAGAACGAGAGATAATCAAGTTCACGGTGAGCGCAAGTTGGAAGATTTAATCGTCGTTTTGAACGAAGACAAAAAAACACGAAGTTTAGAGTGCATGTTTGAAAAGGAGAAGAGAGAGAAAGCCGCCGCCGAGGCCGAAAAGGTGGCCGTGGCCGCTCCCGAAGCGTAACATTTTTTAGAGTTGAATTTGGAATAATCATCAATACACGCCATAATACTACTGCACTAATGCTCTCGTGCCGGTAAAAGTATCATCATCATCATCATCATCGCGAGGTCTCCATCATGCCATCGACAACATCAATACTAATAACGGCGTCCTCAACATCTTCTCCCTCCTCCTCGTCTTCTCCTGTTCCCGCGATGGTCACCATCAAACGTGAGCCACCGAACGCGTCTCGTCCGAATCTCACTCGCTTGGTCGCTTTTTTCCCAAGAGAAGAAGAAGAAGAAGTCGCGCGTTGCGTCGTTTGGAGAAAGAAACAGACCGGAAAAACGCTGTTCGTCTCGAGTCTCCAGGTGAGCGAAAAGTTTCGCAGGCGAGGTATCGCGTCGAAACTTTTAGACGAAGTCGAACGGCTCGTGAAAGAATCGGACGCTTTGGAGACTGTTGAGCTCACGGTGAACATGTGGAACGCGAACGCCATCGCGTTGTACGAGAAGAGAGGATTTAAAGCGTTGGAGGAAGCAGACGGAGACGTGGTGAAAAAAATGATAGAGTTGGCGAAAGATCCTCTGAAGATGGTGCAGAAACGAATGACGATGGACGTTGTGAAGATATAATGTACAGACGACGTGTATATTTCTCGCGAATAAATGAACAGCCTCCCTCGCGAATGTATGTGTGTGTGTGTGTGTGGTTCTCTCACTTCTTCGGCGTGGACGGGTGGTGTAACCTCTTAATCGCCATAGAGGCGAGTCTAGATGCCGGCGAATGAATGATACCGTTTGGTTGCTTCACCTCGACGTCGTCTTTCGACGGCGGAAGGACGTTGCGAGGGAAGGAAAGTTTGAACACCGGCAACGAGTGCTTCTCCGAATCGCAGACGATGTGGTCGCCAATTTTCACGCATCGCTCGTCGATGACCACGAACGCGAGGACGTGAACGCGCGGAGAGATTTCGTTGGTGAATTCCTCCCCGTTCCGTGGCGGCGAGGCGATGACACCATGGGTTGGGTGCGCCGATGCGGAGGAACCGCCGCACACTTCCACCGAGGAAACGCGACAAATCGCCCGCGTCAAGGCGTAATTAATATCCTTCGTAAACCTGTATAAATAAACAATAGAAATAGAGCAAAGAGTGTAATAATATTAGTCACTAGCAGTAACACCAAAAGCAAGAACGAAAGCAAGAGCGTATACAAAACGCACCAATCGCCGCTCGACGACACCCTCAATTTGGGATTCATCCCGTTCTGCATGATATCCTCCGTCGCTTTACACCCCGTGCCGTGGAAGAGCAAAGAAAAGCTCTTATCGCTCGCTCTTTTCAAACTACTTTCGAAAACTTTGTACAGCTTCTCCCCGTGCATGCTTTGCTCGACCATATCAATCTCGTAGTTTCTCGTATCCAAATACGTTTTTCCGCATCGATACGGCTGCGTTTCCGAAAGCGGTTTCTCTTTGAGTAACTGTTCGACGCCGAGTCGTCGAGTGGAGAAGAGCACATCATCGCGCTCTTTCTTCTTCTTCGCGGCGAGCTGCTGCTGCTTTCGCGTGCGCACGCCAACTCGCTCTTCCTCTTCTTCTTCTTTCACTTCTTCTTCAACTTCTTCTTCAACTTCGTCGTCGTCGTCCTCGTCGTCTTCAGCAACGCGCGAGGAAGCGCTCTTAACGGTTTTCGCCGCCGCTGCGGCGCGACGGCGCGCGTATAGATTCAACGGGAAGCACGGCACCACCACCGCCGCGGCAGCGTTGCTCCCACCACTCGCAGCGCCCTTGATTTTACTGTCGTCGTGTGCGCTCATTGCGTAAATAAAGTGCGATAGCGCGCGCGCTTATTTTGGGGAAAAAAGGTTTATTACTCGTTAGATACGTCATCGCGTATTTTTTTCACATCATCACTAAAATGGTAAAAACTAACAACTAATAAAATCTAAATCAGCTTTAATCTACACGCGAAAGTAAATCTCTCGCATTCATCACCTTCTGCCTCCTCCGTTGTTCGTAGTATTGAACCTCTGCTCTCTTTCCTGGTCTAATTTTTGGACGACTTTTTTGCGCAACTGCGCGATTTTCCCGCTTCGAAAATTCCTCAGCGCAAACGCTCTTTCCATGACTTCTTCGGCGTCGTCGCTGCGTTCCAACTGCGCGCGAATGCACCCGGCGACTTCTGGCAACGATTGACACTTGAGGATTTCTTTTTCGCACTTAAGAATTTGGGAGACGGCGACGCGATGCCAGACTTTGAAGCCGTTGGCGAATAAGGAGTCGAATATGCGCGCGACGGTTTCGGACGGGAAGGATTCGAGAAAGACGCATACGAGCCATCTGGGTTCGCAACAGGCGAAATCGACGCCGATGTCATCGAGGTAGCGACTGAGTCGTTTGTTGCGCCAGGTGAGGATGGAGTGAAGGACTCCAAATTCGCGGACGGTGCCGCGTAAATCTCGAGCGTGTATTTCGCGGCACAACGCGTGGCCGTCTAAAGCGGCGGTGAAGATCCAGAAGGCAGTTTTCTCAATCGCTTCCTCGTCTTTTTTGTCGTCGTCGTCTGCTTCGCTTCTGCTATTATTACTGCTACTGCTACTCGCGTTGAACGAATCTGAATTCCTTACCGCCAGCCATATAAACGCGGCGATATAGTTCATCCCCTGGCAGTACCCAGTCTTTGGATTCCTCCTGGAATACGCTCTTAAAATTCTTCTCAGCGCCTCTTTCCCGTGCGTCCGAAAAATGTCATTCTCGGGAAACGTTCGATCGACGTCTAAATCGATTTGCATCGCCCACTCCTCTTTCGCGCGTTTCTTCTCAGACTTAGATCTCTCAGAACCGTCGCGGTGGACATTGTACGTCGTGTCGTCGTCTTCGTCGTCGTCATCATCATCATCTTCATCATCATCATCCTCGTCGCTCTTCGTCGTCTTCCTTCCGTTCTTCTTCTTCTGTTTCGAACCACCGCGGCCAAACGAGGACGACGACGCCTTTGAAGTCGAAAGCATTTCTCTCCCATCTTCCTCCTCCGCGCGTTCCACTAACCTCTCGTAACTCTCTTTCGCCATATTCGCAAACTGTCTCGCCCCGCTGAGTTCGTACCAAATCTCTCCTCTCTTTTCTTTCGGCGCGCCGAACGTTCTCACCGTTTTTTCTAACAGTTTTCCTTTTCTCGCCTTGACTGCTTTCTTCCATCGCTTCCCGTAGAGAAAGTCGTCGTCGTCTAATGCTGTTCTTTCGGACGCCCACGCAGCGATAGAAATATCGCGCGCGCATTGAGCGAGTTCGTTCGTCTCCCAACACATGTTGAGATGATTTTGCTCTTTCGTTCTCTTCTTCTTTTCTTCGTCGTCGTTTCCTTTGACACCATTATTTGTAACAGAAGCAAACCGGAAATCGTACCGACGGAACCCGTAAAAATCTTTCGAATCATCATCATCATTTTCATCGGGTGTTTTGGACGGTCGTCGTGCTCGTTTCACCGGCGTCGGTGGTAACGGTTTGACGAACACTGAAGAGGATGCTACCACCGGGTGCGAGCGAAGCGTATTCGTCGTCAAAGTCGTCGTTCCATTATTATTACTATTATTCGTCGTGAGTGTTGTTGGTTGCTTTTCGTCTCTCATTTTTTTTCTCATGAGTTTTCTGAGGAATTTTTAGACGAGACTGCCAGTATGTTTTGTCTCTGTGTGTGTGTGTGTAAAGCTGAAACGAATAATTGTTCTCACGCTTTGTCTCCCCCGTGAAGGCAAAAACACACAGTTTGTGTGTTCGTTTGTTCTGGTTTTTTGTCGTTTCGTTCGTCGCGCGGGTTCGTTATTATTTGTTTGATCTTGTTGTACTCTCATCATCACATGCGACATTTGAGCACCCAAACATCACCACAAAAAACACAGACGTGTCTTCTTCTCCACGTATTATCCACACGAGAAATCATGCAAGCGTGCCAATCATCATCCATCTTTACCGCGCGCAGATGCGTCTTGTCTGCGGCCAAGAGACAACAAATGAAGAAGCAAAGAATCTCAACAACAGTTAAGGCGCAAGAGTTTATCGCGACGGATAAAGCGCCCGCCGCGGCTGGGCCGTACTCGCAAGGCATCAAGGTATATCGTTTGATTGGATTGATTTCTCTCGTTTTGTTTCTTCTTCTCATTCGTCGTCGTCATCTCTCGAGAATAATAATAATAAAGCTCGTCGTTTTGTTGTGTGAGGAGTGAGAGAGGAGCGCGTCGTCCGCGTGTTCTCTTCGTTGTTGTTGGTCGAAAACTCGAGCAGTTTAGGAGGCTCTCTCTTCCGCGCGCGAGTATTGATTGGTTTTTTTCTCTCTTTCTTACTCACTCTTTTCACTCTTTTCATCTCTCTCTTTTCTAGTCTGGCGGCCTCCTCTACACGTGCGGCTGCGTCGCGTTCGTCCCGGAAACCATGGAAATCGTCGAAGGCGGCATCGAAGCAGAAACGAGACAAGCGTTGACGAACATGGGCGAGATTTTGAAAGCCGGCGGTTCTGACTTTTCCAAGGTTGTCAAGACGACCATCTTCATCACGAACATGGCGGATTTCCCCAAAGTGAACGCTATTTACAGCGAATTCTTCAACACCCCGGGACCGGCGAGATCTACGGTTGGCGTCGCGTCTTTGCCAAAAGGCGGTTTGATTGAAATCGATGCCATCGCGGAGTGCTGAACGAGACGAGAATAAGAACAGAGAACGACGAGATTCGCGACGACGAGATTCTTTCTTTAGACGAGAAGAAAAGAATCAGGTTTGAGGAAGTCGCACGGACGGACGACAGCGCATCAACAATTTAACATTAACATAGCAAATACTTAGATATGGACTTTCTGTGTGATTACGAATCGAATAATTCGTTATTTATTCTTCATCGTATTCTTGTTCTTATTTACGCGGTGTTAGAGCGGTGTTGTCGATATTTTTCTGTTTTCTCTAATCATGCTAATGGAGCGATTTCTCTCTAAAAAGAGCTCTCGAGTGCTTTAACGAGAAAATCTGAATTCGTTTAACAAAATCATCACAAAAGTTCGCGTGCAAAACACACCGGCGCGGACGTAGTAGTATATTTTCAGCGACTAAATCACACGAAGAAAATGCCGAGAACACCCATGGGTAGAGGCGGTGGCCGAGGTACGCGTCGCGTCGAGTGATGCACACTTTTTTTTCGCGCTGATTTTGCCGCTTTCGTCTTGGGCTCGAATCGGCGGCGTGCAAATTTTGGTCGTTAATTTGGAAAACGATTCGCTCCGAGAAAGGACACGCGCGAAGCGTCGATGCTCTTTTCGATGAGTATAATGGATGGCGCGCGCTTTGATTGATACGATTTGATCTTTAGATTGATCGTGCGCTCGGTCGGTGATGATCCGCGCGCGCGTTTTACGACGACGACGACGGGGGCATTTGTTTTTTTAATTCTCTCTCCCGTGCTCTCCCTCCTCTCGTTGGCCGTTTCCTCTCGTTCTTTGGTGGAGACTAATAAATATCTTCTCTTCTCTTTTTTAACCCTATGCAATAATAAAACACAGGTGGCGGAGGCAGAGATGGCGGCAGAGGTGGCGGCAGGGGACGGGGCGGTCCGGGCGGTCGCGGCGGAGGCAGAGGCGGCAGAGATGGCGGCAGAGGTGGTCGCGGCGGCAGAGATGGCGGCAGAGGTGGTCGCGGCGGCGGCATGAAGGGTGGCTCCAAAGTGGTCGTCGAGAAGCATCGCCACGAAGGAATTTTCGTCGCCAGAGGGAAAGAAGACGCGTTGGTGACGAAGAACTTGGTCCCGGGCGATTCCGTGTACGGCGAGAAACGAATTTCAGTGGATGAAGCGGACGGAGGCAAAACCGAATACAGAGTGTGGAACCCGTTTCGCTCGAAAGTCGCCGCGGGTATTCTTGGCGGTTTGGATAACGTGCACATCAAACCAGGGACGAAATTATTGTATTTAGGCGGTGCATCCGGGACGACCGTTTCGCACTGTTCCGATATCGTCGGTCCGAACGGTTTGGTCTACGCGGTTGAGTTTTCTCACCGTTCAGGGAGAGATTTAGTGAACATGGCGAAGAAGAGGACCAACGTGATTCCAATTATTGAAGATGCCAGACATCCGCAAAAGTACCGCATGTTAGTTGGTATGGTTGATACTATCTTTGCAGATGTCGCACAACCAGATCAAGCGAGAATCGTCGCTTTAAATGCCCAATACTTTTTGAAACAAGGCGGTAACTTCATCGTCAGTATCAAATCGAGTTGTATCGATTCCACGGCGGCGCCGGAAGCCGTGTTCGCCAGAGAAGTCAAAAAGTTGCAAGAAGATGGATTTAAACCGAAAGAACAGCTGACTTTGGAACCGTACGAAAGAGATCACGCGATTGTTGTTGGCGCCTACCGCGTTTCGAAGGACAAAAAGTAAAAGATATGTGTTTTTGATGAGCGTAATAAAAACAACAACAACAACAATAAACTTTAGTAGAGAATAAAGAGAGAAAGGAGAGCGACGCGAGAGAAGGCGCGAAAAGAAAGAGAGAGAGAGAGAGATTATATAGTAGTTTACCTGTAAGATACAAATTAATATAAAACACATAACACAAACTTCGCCGTCGCTTTTTTCTTCCACTTCTCTGTTGCTTGTTTGTTCTCTTCCCTTCAAACTTCTCCAATTTAATTTGTCCTCCACCCCTTTTTAATCGACGTCAAATCAATTCGCCAAACAACAAAACTGCTGAACCCCACACACGCACAAAGAAGAAGAAGAAGAACGAGGATAAGAAGGAAATATGGTCGTCCTCGATGTCCCTCTCATGCAGCGCTTCCAGCCCGGTCGTTTTTACAAAGACTCGACGTCCATCAACGGCCTCGATTTTCACGAATCGGAACCGATTTTAGTCTCCACATCGGACGACGATTCGATACACGTGTACAACACGGAAACCGGTCAACGGACGAAAACTTTATACAGTAAGAAATACGGGTGTTCGGGGGTTAGATTTACGCACAGTAGCGAAGCGATTTTGTACGCGAGCAAACCGAAAGGAGGAAGCGGAGATGAAAAAAAGGCGGCAGATGCCTCGGTGAACGACCACGCGGTGAGGTATCACTGCATACACGACAACACGTACTTGAGGTATTTTCGAGGTCACACCGATCAAGTGGTAGATATTAGCGTCTCTCCGAGAACCGATCAGTTTTTAACGTCCAGCGTGGACGGGACGACGAGAATGTGGGATTTACGGTCGCCGTCGTGCGCGGCTATTATAAAAATCCCAACCGGAGTCCCGAGAGCGCAGTTCGATCATCAAGGGTTGATTTTTGCCGCGACGGCATCGGTGAACGAGGTTGTGTTATATGACGTTAGGAACTACGAGCAAGGACCGTTCGTCTCGTTTACGGTAGATCCGGTGTTGAGTAAGTCGGGGGATCTGCCGACATACGGCGTGTCGACGATGAAGTTTTCCATGGACGGAGAGAGTATTTTGGTCATGTGCGGGGGTGTGATTCATGTGATCGATGCGTTCAACGGAGAGAAAAAGTTGAAACTGAAAGTTCCGGGAGCGGAGTCATCGTTGGTACCGTTAGAACCGACGTGGACGCCGGATGGTCAGTTCATTTTGTGCGCCGGCGGTGGGGATCAAAAGATTCACGTGTGGTCGGCTGGCACAGGAGTGGAATTAGAGCCGTGGAGAAATAGACACGCCGGTGCGGTTGCGTGTATGAAATGGTCGCCGAATACGGCGCTAGTAGCGAGTGGGTGCACAGAAGGAGGTTTAGCGATGTATGTGCCGAGTAACGCGAAACGATAGAAAAATAAAAGGAGAGTTTTCTACTTGCGCAACGATTCGCAAATAATTTTTGCGCGTACTCGTTGTAATCGGTCACTCTATACTTCCCTAGGTAGCTGATGATGTTTAGTTCTTATCATTATCATTATTATTATTACACTGAGCACATGGTCGCACGCGTTTCTTCTTTTATCTTCTCCGTTATGCGCTTTTTTACTTCCCGAACAACCCGCCGAACAACCCGCCGCCTTTGTTCTTCTTCTTCTTCAACTTTTGCTTCTCCTTCTCGAGATCTTTCTCGTCGACCCAGCCTTCCTCGGCATACGGCTCGCGCAAATCGAACCGTTCTCCGCCGTCAAACTCCGGCATTCCAAACGATGCCATTGGAAACGGAATCCCTCCTTTCACCGCCTCTTTCGACAACGCGTTCGCCGCTTTCGTATTTTCAGTCTTGATCTCCTCCATCTCTTTCTTGCTCAACGTTTTCTTCATGAATCCACTGACTTTCGCGCGTCTTTTGTTCGCCTCTTCGTCGATTCGGCCACCTTTTCTTCGCTTGGCGAGAATCTCTTGTTGTCGTTTGAACGTTTCGTCGCGTCCGTCGACGTCTTTGTTGTTTTGGAACCATCCTCCTGCGTTTGTTTTTAAGGTGCTCCCATCATCATCGTATCTTCGCCTCTCAAAGAGAATATGATTTTGATGGAAAATGAATCGATTCCTCTTCGTAGTATTCGCGCTGCGGACGCTGCTTTTGCAGTCGGAAACGCCTCCTCCTCCTCCTCCTCCTCGCGCACAACAATAACTGCTCCTCATCATCATCGTCGTAATAATAATACTACTCCTACTCCTGATGACAAGAGACAAAGTAATGCGTCGCAAGAATGAAGATATTTTTCCTCCCCTGGAAAGAAGGAGCGTCTTTATGTATAATGTTTGTGTATTTGTATTGATGTATATGTTGTCTACTACTACTATGCCATACTACTACTACTACTACTACTACTACCTGCTGGACTCTAAATCGACTCCCGAGGACTCGTTTTTTTCCGATGAACGGCGGAAAGACTTTTCAAGACGGACACGATGGCGACCGGGGAGACGTTCAGTCTGCACAACGCAATCACTCGGTCGCACATTTCCGAGGAGAAAAATTCGACGCCGGCAAGAGAGGCGAGCGTGCGCAAGCTTTCGTTGACTGTTTGATTTGATGTTGTTCCGCAAAAGCAGAGGTTTAATAATACGAAAGCGTGGTGGAAGAAGAGAGAGAGAGAGAAAGAGTTAGTTGTTGGGGAAAAGAATTCAAAAAGAAGAGAAAGAGAGAGAGAGAACAAAAGAACAACATTCTATCATCGAGAAAAAAGCAACAAAAAACGAGAAATAAAGACGACGATTTCACGAGCTCTTCTTACCTCGAGCTTTCGACGGCGTCTCTCTCTCTTCGTCTTCTTCTTCTTCGTGCATCATCATCATCTTTAGAAAGAAAGAGTTCTTTATGGTGTGAAATGTTAAACGAAAGAGACAAAGAGAGAGAAAAAAAAAGCGTTTAGGGTTTACCTTGTACAAAAAGGGCTGGTACAAAAGAAAAGAAAGACACACAAAACAACGCGCACGTCGAGATGGCCGACGCTGAAGCTAAACCGGTGGTTGAATTCACCAAGGTACTACTGTTACAACAACGACGCTTTTTTTTTGAGACTTTTTGCTTTTTTGTTGTGCTTTTGTTTTTTCTCTCTTCTCTCTCGTGTTGTGACGAAGAGGCGGCGACTTTGATGAGATGATGATCGTGTTTTTCTCTCTCGTCATCATCATCATCATCATCGGAATGAAAGACTCACGCACCTATTCTTCTTCCGTGTCTTCTTCTTCTCTGATGATGACAATGATAATAACACGAAATACAACAGGATTTCCCGAAAAAAGACGCCGCCATTGCGGCTGGTTTCAAAGAAAAAGACGTCGCCAAAGTGTTCAAAGAGGGCGGTAAAAAAGGCGTCGAAATCGAAGGCGCCGCCGACATGTCTGGATTGACGTGCTTTTGCACGCGCATCCAAAACGCCAAAGGCGAGGTGAAACTCCTCGAAGTCGCCATGGAAGGGATGAATGCGATTCCAGACCCATCCGACGAGGAGGAAAGAAAAGGGTGCTCCGGGAAGATCTCCAAAATCATAATCTCCGAAAGCGAAGAGAAGGGACAAATCGCGATGGTGGCGTACGTCGCCGAAGAGACGAAGGACAAGCTGAACGCGAAGGATTGGTTGCAAGGCGTGTGCGATTCGGATTTGGGTGGTGGCGTCGGGGGAACCGTGGACGAAGGCGCGAATGAAACCTGGGCGACGGTCACGTGCAAGGAAGACAAGCAGAATTTTTACTTTTTGAAGATGAAGGATAACTGCTTGGGCGCTGCGATTGCGTATTTGAGAGAGAGAGATTTGTTCCAAGACGATTCGTCCTCGGAGGAGGGCGATAACCCGGCGGCGGACTTTGAGTGGTAAAGAATTTAACAATTCGCTTCGTCGTCGCAACGGAGAGAGAGAGAAAGAAAGAAAGAGAGAGACCTTTACGCTCGTAGTAGTAAAATCTTTAGTTTTGTTATTTCATCACAACAACAGAAACGTATTATATATTCGAGAACGAATCTTCTTTCTTTCATCATCCCCGTTGTTTTAATTCACAAATGCTTCACTCCAAATACCGACGATAATACGTAACAACACACTCGTTCTGCGACTCAATGCCACCACCTCAGACGCTCCAACTCGGTTCGTCCGAACACGCTACTTTCGGGTTGTCTTCTGAAACTGTTTCGGATGAAGTGTCGTTGCCGTACATCGACGCCGTTTCCGCGCACGAATTGAAAGCGGCGGAAATAATGGTCCAAGAAGAGGTAATTAGACTCCTTTGTTTTATTACGTATACTACGCGTTAGATACTACGAAACGCTCTCGTTCTCGTTCTCTCGCTGACTTCTTTCTCTTCTTCTTTATTATTGTTATTATTAAACACATCAGATGCGCCGGATGCCGAAACGCGAGAAGGACTACTTGGCGGATGTGCGAGCTTCAACCTCGTCTCGAGTCAAAGAAAAAGACTTCGCGTATTTAACGCCCGCTTTGATAGAGGATTACAAACGACGGTTCGAGAAGAACGAACCAAAGTTGAACCCGGATACGAGTCGGTACGAAGTTCCACCGCCTTCGGTGAAACACAAGACGAACGCGAGCAAATGGGAAGAGAGCGTCGCCAACGCGAAGAGTCAGTTGGAACACACGGCGTTGAGGATGCAAAACTTAGAGTTGATGCAAAAATACGCCGCGAACGCGTGGAGGAAACACTTAGAGGAGTTGGAAGAGGTGGTGAAGGAGCACGAAGGTTTAGTTCGAAAGGTGGACGATCAGTTAGAAATGGTGAATTCGAAGAGGAGGTTGTCCCAAGAGGAAGCGCAGGGACATTTGAGAGAATTGAACGACGAGTGGATTTCGATGACGAGGAAGTGCGCTTTGATAGAGGAGAAGTTGAGGCAAATGGAGAAAGACGAAGAGATTGGAATGCAATGATTCACCAATTTAGCACATATCATATATATCTAGAAATACTATTTTACTACAAACCTATTACCTACTTTTTAACCCTTTTTAAAAACCTCTGTTAGAACTGAGCTCGATATCTGGGACACACGTGAAATACTGAATTCGAAGCACGCCGTCGTTGTTGTTGTTCTTGTTATCTCCTCCTTTTTCATCTTCTTCTTCTCCACAAAAGGCAAAAACGACGTTCTTCCTGGCCGCGTGCGCCATCCTCGTCACGGACGAACAACTCAACGGCGTCATCTTCTCCCCTCTCTCCAACACTCTCACCGTGAAATACGCGTGAAATAACATCGGATCTCCCGGATACGCCAAGTAATCACCACCAAACTTTGCCGCCGAGGTCATCGTGAACCCTTTCTCGTGTAAATCCTTGAACACCGCGCATTTATACCGATCAATTTTCGACATCTTCCTCCAAACTCTCTTCTCGTACGCCTCTTCCTCCTCCTCCTCGGGCGGCGCGTCGTCCATCTCGCTCGTGATTAACGGCAACACCACCGAGCTCGATCTCCCCAAAACTTGCTCCCAGTCTACAATTCTATCCCTATTATTGTTGCTTTTCTTCTTCGTTTCTTCTTCTTCTTTCTTCCTCTTGGGTACTACTTTCTGTTTCTTCTTCGCCGCTCCGCCCCACTGGCTTTTCTTGCTCGCTTTCATCGCTCTCAATTGATTCGTCGTCGTCGTCGTCTTAGGCTGCAAAAGCTCCCGTTCTTCCGCCTCCTCGTTCTCGCTCGAGTTCCTTTTCCTCTTTTTCGTTTTGAACCGTAGTCTCGCCCATTCGTTCTTTCTCAACACGTACACCTCCTCTTTGCTCAGTAGCACCGGTAACCCCCGAGTGGAATCTTGTTGCCGGTAGCCGGGTAAGGATCCGAGCAAAGACCCGACGATGCGATAGTTTTGCCGAACGATTTTGTACTCGTTTGCGTGCCAGAGTAACGCCTGTCCGTTGGTTTTCGTATCCTCGTCCTCGAGGTGGATTTCTACTCTCGCTTTTGCCTCGTTCTCGTCGTCGTCCTCCTCCATGTTGTGTTTGGATTTTGACGCATTTTGGCGGCATAAATAGTACTCGTCTTTGTTGTTGTTTCGTGAACGACGCGAGAAGACGACGGAGAATGTTCTTGTTCGGCGGGAAAAAGAAAGAAGAGAAGAAGTCATCGTCATCAACAAGTGCTTTCTCGATTACGAAAGCAGCGCGTCCGGAACACACCAAAAACGGCGCGCAATTTCTCGTCTCGAAACGACCCGCGCAACCGATTTCGCAAAAAGATTTAGAGGAATACCAACGCGAAGAGAAAGAAGGGAGAGAGGCGAAAGTGGTGCAACTCGTCGGGAACGCGTTGATTGTGATTTCGTTTATCGTGAATTGGTTCAAGAAGAAGAGAGACGCGCGCAAAAAGGAGGAGAAGAAGAAGAGAGAAGAAGAAGAACAAGAAGAACTTAATTCGCCGACGATTGAGGAGCAATAGCCGTTTTGTTTCGATAGTACTATTCATCATCTCATGGCGGCTTTAAATGGCAACAACGCATTGAAAAACGCGCCTTTGTACGACCAGACGGTGACGTTTACTCACGGCGGTTTAGGACTCGGGTTTGGTTTCACCGGCGGTGGTAGTAGTAACGTTGGCGGCGGCGTCGAAGTGGAGAGTCAAACGACGCGAATAGGCGGCGAGAAAAGACGGGTGGAGAGTTTGAACGTCGAGCGGGCGACCGGGTTAGGCGGCGATTTCATCGACGTGGAGGAGGAGGAGTACGAGGACGAGGATAAAGAACAGCATTTGATGACGATGAAGAAACGCGATGAGAACGAGAGAGAGGAGGAGAAGAGGAAAGAGCGAGATTTGTTGGCCGGGAAGAGAGAAGGGAACGTCGGAAATGGTAACGACGACAGAAGTAACGATATAAATAATAACGATAATAGCAGTGGCGAGGATCCGCTCTGGTCGCCGAGAGGCACCGCGCAAAGGTTGAGAAATTTGAAATCACCTTTAGTGCGGTTGCACGGAGAAATTGTGGATTTTTGTCGGTTTTTAGAACCAACGGAAGAGGAGGAGAAATCGCGGCTGGCGGCGGTAGAACGCGTGAGAGAGGCGGTGATGACGATATGGCCGAGCAGTAGGTTCGAGGTGCACGGTTCATTCGCGACGAAGATGTATTTGCCGTCGTCAGACGTGGATGCGGTCATCTTAGACTCGGGGGCAAAATCACCGGCGGTGTGTTTGAAAGCGTTAGCCTTGTATCTCGCCAGAAGAGGCGAGGCTACGAATATCCAGTTGATTAGCAAAGCAAGAGTGCCGATCGTAAAGTTCGAAGAGACGAAATCGGGCGTTCAATTCGACGTGTCGTTTGATGTGGCCAACGGACCGGCGTCGGCGGAAATCGTGAAGAGAAATACGAGACGGTTTCCAGCTTTGAGGCCTTTGACGACTGTTTTGAAATGTTTTTTATCGCAAAGAGGGTTGAATGAAGTCTATTCCGGAGGTATCGGATCGTACGCTTTGTTATGTATGATCATGACGTTTTTACAACTCCGAGAATCCATCGAAGCGTCTGAATGGGCCGGCGAACGCGGTCGAGAAGACGCATCGGAAGGGTGTTTAGGTACTCTTCTGATTGATTTCTTCGAATTGTACGGTCGAAAGCTCAACGCGGAAGAGATTGGCATTTCATGCGGCGACGCGGATAAAACAACCTCCACCAATCGATTCTTTGTCAAGAGCGAGAAGAACTTTTACGACGAACGACGACCGTTCTTACTCTCCATTCAAGACCCGCAAGACCCGGAAAATGATTTAGGACGCAACTCCTACGCCTGGCGAAGCGTCAAAGCGGCGTTTGAACACGCGTTTACGGTCATCACGGCCCCAGTGGGCGCGTCCAAGGAAATCTTTTTACTCGGCAGAATCGTAAAGATGGACACGGAGATGATGAAACACCGCGCGGCGCCGAAGGAAACCGGAGCCATCAGAGGCGTGTTTTCGGACTTTCAAAACTTCGTCGAGGCGAACAAAGAGCGAAGAGCCGGCGTCACGCCTCGTCAAAATGCGAGCAAGAAGAAAAAGCAAGGAGGAGTAGCAAAAGCGCAACCTAAAACGAAAGGTGTCGCCGCGGAAGACCCGACGAACGAGAAAAAACGAGGCCGATGGGAAAAGAACGACTCTTCCTCTTCAGAGGAGGAAGAAGGCGCGTTAGAAATGAAAGGAACGATGATAGCAAACAAGAAGAGAAAGAGCAGCAAAGACCCGAACGCGCCGTTATTCGAAGTCATCAGCGTCGACTCTTCTTCCTCCTCGTTGTCGTCAGAGGAGGAAGAAAAAAATCTCGAAGACGCCATGAACGCCTACTCGGAAGACGGCGAGGAGGACGACGTCGACGACGACGCCCGCGGCGGCGCGAATCCTCCTCGAAAGCAACAACAACCTAAAAAACGAAAATACGCGAAAAAAAAGCACGACAACAACAAGAAGAAGAGCACCACGAGCAGAGGAGGAGGAGGTGGCGGAAGAGGAGGAGGAAGAGGAGGAAGAGGGGGTTACTTTAGCAACAAGCGCACATCATCGTGAGAGTTTTTTATATTGAAACTTTTGAATTTTCTCAAGTACGAGTCTTCAAAAAAAATACGCGTAAGCATAAAATAATACTAGTAAACGCGTAAAGTCTTTGTCGTCGTCTTTGTCGTCGTCGTTCTCTTCGATGCGCGACGAGAACTCCTTTGACGATTATGATGACGATGCAACGCCGTCGTCGTCTTCGCGATATTCTCGTCGCAAACACCGGTATCGAAACGTATTCTCGTCGAGAGTGGAGGAGTCGAACACCACCGATATTTTCCGGGGCGGGTCGCAGCCGTACGAGCCGCCGCGAATCGCGGAGGAGGAGGAGGAGGAGGAGGAGGAAATCTCTCTTTTGTCGTCGCCTCTCCCAAACTCGTCGTCGTCGTCGAAACCTGTGACGGTGACGATAACGACGACGACGACGAGGAAAAAACAAACCCAAAACCGGTCGAGGAAGAAAGCGAGTCCGCAAAGCGAAGAGAACAAAAAGAAGCGGATGAAAGTTTTTGATCCGGCGGAGACTTTGAACAGCGATGCGCATAAAGACCTGGGGGAAATACACTTTTCGACGATAATGGTGACGACGCCAAAGAAGAAGACGACGATTCAGACGATTCAGACGACGAACGGCCAGTTAAGCCACGGCGTCGCGAAGAAGCACGTTGCCTCGCCGAGGAAAACGCCGAGAAAGAAGAAGAAGAACAGAAGAAGCGACGACCCAAAGACGTCAACTTTAGAGGCGATGATAGAGTCCTTTCAGAGCGTGTCTTTGTCTTGGCACGATATCAGAAGCGTCGATCTGAGAATGTTAAGAACGCGAAGACGATAGAGAAGAAATATACTATACAGCTGCAATATACACACACACGCACACATTTTTTTTACAGAATGATTTAACTACTCGCACTTTCGCGCGTCCAACTACAAAACATCTCTCTCTCTCTCCTGGGTCTCACTCGATCGTCTTCCTCGCCAACCGTCTCACCCTCTTATTATACTCCTTTTCCTCCTCGACCAACATCTTCGCCGCTTGCGGGTTGGCCGGACTATTCACGTTCGGGTCGCACAACAAACTCCTCACCGACGTCAACAAACTCGCCACCGAATGCACCGGACTCCACTGCTCTTGAATCGTATCCATGCATAACGTTCCATCCGGATATATGTTCGGATGGAACATCTCCGAGACAAAACGGACTCTCGGCGCGGAGGCCGGGTACGAGTCCGAAAACGTCAAACGTAAGGAGAATATGCCGCCTTCCCAAGGTGAGTCTTGAGGGCCACAAATCGTCGCCGACCAGACGAACAAGTTATCGTCCGAGTGTGGAGACGCCGAACAGCCCTGTGTGTTAGTATTGCGTGGAAAAGAAAAGAGGTAAAGCGTGTCAGCAGCGCGCGCATAAAACGAAGAACAACACACGAGAGCGAACTCAAAACAACGAGATAGACATCGTGTATTTACCTCGGGAGGTTCGATCCGTATCGAACGCAAATCGGACTGTAATCTCAAACACGCCGACGCAGAGCTCGGACTGGATCCCAGAATGGACACCTGCTGCTGAGACATCGAGGGAGAACTACTCGACGCCATTATTCGTCTCCCGCTCATGTCTCTTTTAAATGAAGATTTTTCCCGAAATAAGCAACAGACTTTTCGTCTGTTCATGCGCGTAGAAGTTAAAGAAGAAGAAGAA